>OOIW01000013.1_pt1 | contig 262756 bp, 248 predicted proteins | sample 1691751 | NCBI WGS metagenome assembly OOIW01 (sample SAMN05831949, study PRJEB22555) | human gut metagenome | isolation source: Skin biopsy | host: Homo sapiens
TCACACTATGTTCAAAATTTAATTTTGTTTCACATGGAACCCATTCCCCATCGGTTTGATTTCAATGGGAATATATAATTTAATATATTTTAAAAAGCAATTATCAAAAATAAACAGCAGGAATGAAGTAGTGAGCAAACTCCCGATTGTGCGAAAATAATGGATACAGCTTATCGTTATCTCGCAGCATTATTAAAAATAGATATACATGGTTAAATTGTTACATATTTGTTTCAGGGAGAGACAGGTGAAATTTAAAACGAAAAAACATCTCAGCGCTTCACTCATAAAAGACACGTCAGTAAATTTAAAAAAAACACCGTCAGTTAACAGAAAACTTACCTTAAACAAGCATCACCAGGGGATAATCAGCAAGTGGATATCTTTGACCCTCAATAACAAGACGACGACATCATCGGTAAAGATCAAAAGAACACCCATTCAGTGGCTTGAACGCTATGCCTGGCATGGCGTATTTATCATCAGCGGCTTATTTTGGCTGGTGGTCTGTGGGTTTATTTGGTTTCTGAGTGCACTTTAAGTCAATCATTATAAAATAACTTCAATGCCCTCTCTCGAGGGCAGAAGACCCTGCTTCTTTTCCCTAATGCACACCAAGGCATGCCGTTGTCGATTTCTCTCGTAACTCATGTAGGTCTGCTGGTCAGTCCGATTAACAGCACCTGTGACGACGGCAGTACCATAGACATGCCGTTTTCTCGCGCCTGCTGTCAGGTTGTTCATTTTATCTCCAGCTTAAATGCGGGAAGCCGTTCGGCAAAATCCGAATGCTCAAAATTAAGAATATTTACCTATTCTAATTTCTTCCACAGGAATACATTCATCTCAACTTTTACCGGCCGATTAATCAGTGATTTCTTTGTCTGTTAATTAGGCAACTTTACCAGGAAACTCTTATGAACATTAAACGTGCTGCAGGCGTAATGGTTGTTATCATGGCAACGCTTTCCGTGACTGCATGCGGGAATATGTCTCACCGCGATCGCAACACTGCTATTGGTGCCGGCGTAGGCGCATTGGGCGGTGCAGTATTGACCGACGGCAGCACGCTGGGGACCTTGGGTGGCGCAGCACTGGGCGGCATCATCGGTCACCAGACCAGCCGCTGATCCTTACAGCAAAAAAATATCAGTTTCAGGTCGGTTATTGACTGTTTAAAATAATCGACCTGAAATGGATGTCATTCCATTATTTATTAATATTAAAGAAACTCAGCAGGGATTTTTATTACCCATCATAAAACCCAATCAGAATAACATTCCAAGCTCCACCTGCACACTCCCTCACCTTTCCATGACCTGTCAACCGACGCTTCGTGAGCAATGTTCGCTTTACTCGCACTGACCTTTTTATTTCTTGACTTGAAAAATGTCAGGCTTATAGTTTCCATATTAAATGTGGAACAAAGTTTCATATTTGAAACTTAATCAAGGTTAAAATAATAAATACTTAACCAAAACTTGTCTCATATATAAAACCCAAGCAACGCTTCCATTATTTTATGGCGGAACGCGCTCGCTTTTAAAAAGTCAGTATTGATCAGGGGAAAGCCATGCGTAAGGCCATCATCATAACTTTACTTTTATCACCAATGAGTTACGCCAATACCACCACAGTAGACAAGGACAAACTCGTCACCGGGTCGGCGGTAAAAAAGAGCAGTCCGGTATTTCCTCACCTGCATTGGCAAAGCACAGATAATAAGAAAAACATTGATATCGGTGGAGCATTGCGTGCCAATTACCGCTATGAGGATTGGGGTAGTAGCAATTATCGCAACCCGCCGCACTTGCGTTTTGACGCCTTCCGCATCGATACCAGCGCCAATTATAATGACGCATTCTTTGATTCTGGTTTTTGGTTTCAGGATCGCCGGAAATACGCTATCGACCGTGCTTATGTCGGTTATCACCTGACTGGCAACTCGGACCTACAGCTTGGCGCACCTTTCAAACCCTTTGGGTTGCAACCCTATCCGCAGTTTGGGTGGTCCTACGGCATCCCGTTTTACCTCGGTTTCGGTGTTAATAACGGGCTGGGTGCCAAATACCAATACCATGACAATGCTTGGGCATTCGATGCAGCCTATTTTCCCCGCATGATGCCGGCAGGCGTGCGCTATGCGCCGGAGGTGGGCAATTATGACGATCTGAAAAACACCAACTACGGCTCGCAGCATTTGCAATCCAACGAGAAACGCGACCAGGTTAACCTGCGTCTGACGCGTGAGTTCCATCAGGGTGACTGGAACAACGAGCTCGGCGGCTCGCTGGCAGGCTCCCGGCTCTATAATCATGCCACCGGGGATAATGGCTCTTTCTGGGCGGCAGGCCTGCACGCGTTGGTGAACTACGACCCATGGCATCTGTCGACCCAGGTTATCCGTTATTCTTATGACGCCAAAGGGCCTGAGGGGGCAAACAACTCGGTGATTTTAATGGGCGGTAACGGCCTGACCCCAGCCTATTTGATTCCGGCGCAGGCCACTACCGCGTCGATCAATCTGGCACGCGATGTCGAAGTGCCCTGGGGACCGGTAAAAAAACTGCGCTTTTATAACGATTACAGCGTGCTGTGGAAAGATAAGGACGGCGGGTCAGACTCTAAAATGAATACTCTCGGGGTGCAGATCTTTGCCCTGCCGGTGATGGTTTGGGTTGATTTGACCTGGGCGCAAAACGCCAACCCCTGGGGTGGTGCCGAAAACGCCACCGGCTGGACCAGTACCCAGTCCTCCGGCAGCAATAAATGGTATTTTCGCTCCAACGTGAACATCGGCTACTACTTCTGATCCGGTCCCCCTCCATCGAGGGGGCTTTGCGTCACCCCTTAACCTGCGACACCACCTTCAACGGCTGGGCATCCGGCAGGATGTTCATATGCTCCAACACCTGAGCCATAATTTTGCCGAACACCGGGCCGGCCACCGAGCCACCGAAGTGCTTACCGGCTTTCGGGTTGTTGACCATCACTACCAGCGCCACCTGCGGATCGCTGGCCGGGGCCACACCGGCGGTGTAGTTGATATACCCGCCGTCGTATTTCCCGTTGGTCCCCATTTTCTCGGCGGTACCGGTTTTAATCGCCAACCGGTAACCCGGCACCGCAGCGCTGAGCCCACTGCCACCCGGCAAGGCGTCGCTTTCCATCATATGTACCACGGTTTTTACCGTATCTTCCGGTAGGATCCGTTGTCCCATCACTGGCGGCGTGACCCTGGTGATCGACAGTGGCCGATAAACCCCATAGGAACCGATAGTGGCATACTCGCGCGCCATCTGTAGCGGCGTCACACGCAAGCCATAGCCAAAGGAGAAGGTCGCACGTTCGATATCCGCCCAGCGCTCACGGTGCTGCGGCAAGTAGCCACTACTTTCGTTACCGATACCCAGATCGGTCGGCAACCCCAGACCAAAGCTTTTGTAAACCGCCGGCAGTACAGTGGCCGGCAACGCCAGTGCGATGTGTGAAACGGCAATGTCACTGGATTTTTGCAGTACGCCGGTAATGGTCAGCTTCGACCAGTGGCCCACATCCTTGATCAGGTGACCGTTGACCCGATAAGGCGTGGTATCCAGCACGGTATCCGGCTTAATCAAGTGGTGCTCCAGCCCGACCATTACCACTACCGGTTTCACCGTGGAGCCCGGCTCGAAGCTGTCGCTGCTGCACACGTTGCGAATGTCTTTCGTCGGTGTATTGGCATAGTTGTTTGGGTTAAATGATGGGTAGCTGGCCATACCCAGCACCTCGCCGGTATTCACTTTCACCAACACCGCACAGCCAGAATCGGCCTGATTCGCCACCACACCGTCGCGGATTTGCGCATACAGCACGTATTGGATGAATTTATCGATGCTCAGCGTAACGTTCGGCGGTGGCACAGGATCGACGTTTTTGATCACGCCAATCACCGCCCCGCTGCCATCCTTCTGGTAGACGCGCAGCCCGTTCTTGCCTTGCAGCAAGTGGTTAAAGCCCAGCTCAATGCCTTCCAACCCCTGATTGTCCTGCCCGACAATACCGATCAACCCGGCGGCATCCTGACTCATCGGATAAAAGCGGCTGAAGTCCTGTTCCGTGCTGACACCGGTTAAATGCAGCTTGCTGATATAGTTGGCATTATCATCTTCAACCTTACGCGCCAGATAGACAAAACGCTTATGGGCGTTAGTCTGGATCAGCTTCTGCACCTCGGTCAGCGGCATTTTCAGCACGTTGGCCAGACTCTGCCAGCGTTCATTAGTCAGATCGGTATGGGTGTCGAGAATATGCTTGGGATCCAGCACGATATCTCGTGAGGATACGCTCACGGCCAAGGCTTCACCATTGCGATCGGTGATCATCCCCCGGTTGGTCGGCAGCACCTGGGTACGGATCGAACGCTGATCCGCCTGATCCGCCAATTGCTGATGCTCCAACAGTTGCAAATAGCCGACCCGGAACGCCAGCAGGAAAAAGCAAACCAGTATCCCGGCGCAAATCCAGCCAAAGCGAAGGGTGGAGTAATTTTTACCGCTTTTTTTTGTTAATGGCGCCACTGTTAACCCTGCGTTTTTATTAAGGTTATGTAATGATTTCAGTCTAACCTGACAAAAATCTTTAGAAGATTGCAGTTTGTAAGAAAGTAAAAACAAACGCGTTTAGGGCTGCACGTCCGCACTGTCGTTTAACTCCGGTTTAACTTTCAGGTCGCCGCCCGTCTGTGGCGCATTAGCCGGGTCAAAAATATGGTCGAGGATTGCCCGTGCGGTCGGCCCTGCCACTACGCCGTCACCACCGCCGTTTTCCAGAATCAGTGCCATGGCCACCCGTGGATTTTTATAGGGGGCAAACAGCGTATAGAAGATGTGGTCGCGCAACCGCACTGGGATCATCTTGGCGTTATAGGTCTGATTTTCTTTCAGACCGAACACCTGTGAAGTGCCGGACTTGGCGGCGATTTGGTATGGCGCGGTGTGGAACAGCTTATAACCGGTACCGTTCGGCAGGTTGGCCATGCCGTACATGCCGTTGCGCACGATGCCCCAATACGGCGATTTGGCATCGCCAATCTGCGCGCTTTTTGCCGGCGGTTGGTAGCGGCTGACCCGGTTGCCCTGCTTCATCGAATACAGCAGATGCGGTGTTTTCACCTTGCCGTTATTGATCAGCGTGGTTAATGCCTTCACCATCTGGATCGGCGTGGCGACCCAATACCCCTGGCCTATCCCCACCGAGATGGTGTCACCCTGATACCAGGTTTTTTTATGCACTCGCTGTTTCCATTCGCGGCTTGGCAACACGCCACGATACTCTTCATTAAGATCGATCCCGGTAGCCTGGCCGTAACCAAACTGGCTCAGCCAGCTGTGAATACGGTCAATGCCCATTTCATACGCCACCTGATAGAAGAAGGTATCGGCAGACTCTTCAATCGCCTTGGTCACGTTCAGCATGCCGTGACCGCTTTTGAGCCAGTCACGATAATGGCGTTGAGTACCCGGTAAGGTCCAGGTTGGAGCACCAAAGAAAGTGGTGTTGGGGGTGATCACCCCGGCAAACAGCGCAGAAGTGGCCATGTAGGGTTTCACGGTGGAGGCCGGTGGATACAGCCCTTGCGTGACGCGGTTAATCAGCGGTAAATCGGGATTGGCCAGCAGAGATTTATAGGCGGAGTAACTGATGCCCTTCACGAAAGGATTGGGGTCATAACTGGGGCTGGACACCATCGCCAGAATGCCGCCGTCACGCGGATCCTCAACCACCACCGCCGCACGCTGCCCCTTCAACACGGATTCAATGTACTGCTGCAGCGGCAAGTCGAGCGTTAGATAGATATTCTTGCCGGCCTGCGGTGGCTGCTCCTTCAGCAGGCGTATCACCCGGCCATGGTTGTCCACCTCCACTTCCTGATAGCCGGTGGTACCGTGCAGTTCAGCCTCATAGTAAGCCTCAATGCCCTGCTTGCCGATATTGTGGTCGGCAGCGTAGTTCTCGCTAAGGCCTTCTTTATCCAACCGTTTCAAATCAGCGTCATTGATTTTCGATACATAACCCACCACATGCGCCAGCTCGGCACCATAGGGATATTCACGTTGCTGATAGGTATCGATAGTTACCCCGTCAAAGCGATATTGATTGACCGCAAAACGCGCCACCTCGGTTTCGCTCAGCCCGCTTTTTAGCGTCACCGGCTTATAGCGGCCATTGTGGTGCATGTCATCGCGAAAGGCGGTGATGTCTTCGGGGGTCAGATCGACAATCGGCGTCAGTTCTTGCAGCAGTGCGGTCATATTGTCGATTTTGCTGGGAATGATCTGGATCTGGTACAACGTAATATTGCGCACCAGCGGGGTACCATTGCGGTCGAAGATAAGCCCGCGGCTAGGAGCAATCGGCACCATTTTAATGTCGTTCTGATTGGATCGCGTTTGGTAGAACCCATGCTGTTTAATCTGCAAACGGTACAGATTGGCGACCAGTACGCCAAAACAGGCAACTACCAGCACCATCGCCACACCTGCACGGCGAATAAACAGCATTTCCTCTGCAGAATGGTCACGAATTTTATCTTGTAATAGGGCCATGCGTGGCGAGTTACCTGTCTGACGTCACACTTTCCCAAGATAAATCAGGGCAGTGAAAGGTCGGCAAGCATAGCGTTATTGGTGAAGGCGCCCCATTAAAAGGTTGCTAATGAAATGGCATAAATGTTTCAGCATGTTGGAATGTTACCAAATGCCGATTTTTCTCCCGGTCAGGGATTGAGCCGCCGTTTGCGCCAGTGCTACAATGTGACGCAGATCACACTATTCCATTTTTGCCCGCACAAACCTCCCGGCGCCCTGCCGGTTGCGGCTTTTTCCAAGGACCCCGTTCGATGAGTGCCATTGCCACCGGTTTTATTATGATGCGCTGGGAGTTACTGAGCGCCGTTATGATGTTTATGGCCAGCCAGCTAAACGTCGTTTGCCGTAAGACCAGCCGTAACGGTATGGCATTTATGTTCAGCAGCCTGGGGCTGTTCACCACCTGCTGGTTTGTCATGGGCCTGATGGGCATCAGTTTCAGTCAGGAAGGCTTTGTGCTTTTCTGGTCACACGCCTGGGACATGTATGTCGAAGTCGTCAGCAACACTCCCACCGACTGGCCCATGCCCTGAGCCGGAGTGGACAGGCAAAGCGTGACCGTTTTGCCTGTTGTTGATCTTCTGTTTACCGCCGGTGGTAACATCCCGTTATTACCCAAAGGTTCATAAAATAAATAAAATATAAAGTAGCAACCTAAGGCGTCTACCGGCATATGCTGGCCCCAGACGACCTTGTCACACCGACGGGAAGGCAAACTTCCTGCCCACACTTTCCTGTTCCCCCCTTAATTAATCCAGAACCCGGCTTAATAATTAACCGATGACTGGCCTGGCTGATGGATAGCCACGCGCCGCCATCAGGATGCGTCATGATTTCTCCTTCTGCCCGTATTGCCGACAACAGCGTGATTGAGCCCGGCGTGATTATCGGTGCCCGCGTGCGTATCGGCCCCTTTTGCTACATTTCTGCCGGAGTTGAGATTGGTGAAGGTACCTCGATCGCCTCGCATACGGTGATCAATGGCCTGACACGTATCGGCCGTGACAATGTCATCGGTCAGTTTTCCTCGATCGGTGAAGCCAGCCAGGATTTGAAATATGCCGGTGAGCCGACCACGCTAATCCTCGGCGACCGCAATCACATCGGTAAATACGCCACCCTGCATCGCGGAACGTTGCAAGGCTGCCAGCGCACCGTCATCGGTAATGACAATGATCTGCGCGACAATGTGCATGTTGCCCATGACTGCATCATCGGTGACGGCACTTACCTCGGCGATCACAGCGGTTTGGCCGGGCATGTTGAGCTGGGCAATGCCGCCTGGGTCGGCGCCCGGTGCGCGATACATCAATTTTGCATTATCGGCGCCCATGCACGGTTAGACGACCACTCCCTGGCGGTGCAAGATCTGCCGCCTTTCGTACTGGCTGCAGGGCAGCGCGCCAAACCCGGTGGTGTGCACCTGTCCGCCCCGGCTTTTCTGGCCGCCGACCCGCAACAGCAGCGGGTGATTCACTCGCTGTATGACATGATCTACCACCGGGCCATGGCGCTGGAGGATGTCCGGCAAGAAGTCATTCACCTCAGCGTGGAATACCCGCTGTTGAGCCTGTTCCTCGATTTCTTTACACGTTCGACGCGCGGTATTATCCGTTGATCAAAGAGGCCGTTATGCCACCTTATGGCAACGCACCGCCGAGCTTCCAAGATTGACGCGCAAGTTTTGTGGCAGTTGGCAGCCTTCCCCGGCATAGGGACAGCGTTCACGGAAAAAGCAGCCCAGGGGTAACTGGCGATTGCCCGGCAGTTCGCCCTTGCGGTCTTCAATGGCGCTGTCGCTCAGCGAACGACCGGCGCGGGGGACTGAATCCAGCAACAGCCGGGTATAGGGATGCTGCGGCTGTCGCAGTACCTGCGCGGTCGGTCCCAGCTCAACGATTTGCCCCAAATACATCACCGCCACCCGGTCGCTCATGTGCTGAATCACCGAGACGTTATGCGAGATCAGCACGTAGGTCAGGTTGCGTTGGCGCTGCAGTTCCACCAGCAGATTGAGGATCTGCGCCTGCACCGAGATATCCAATGCCGAGGTGGGTTCATCCAGCACGATGATATCCGGCTGTGAGGACAATGCACGAGCAATGGAGATGCGTTGGCGCTGCCCGCCGGAAAACTCGTGCGGCAGCCGGTCAATCGCCTCCGGCCGCAGGCCGACCTGTTGCGCCAGTTCTGCCGCCTGTGCTCGCCGCTGCGTCACGCTGTTATGCTGCTGTACATACACAGGTTCGGTGATTATGCGCCACACCGGCAGACGTGGATCGAGCGACGACTGCGGATCCTGAAACACCATCTGCATGCCGCTGCCAAACCAGGAACCTTGGTTACGTGCACGCAACAGTTCGCCGCTGCTGGGCTTCAACAATCCCATCAGCAACTGCGCCAGCGTGCTCTTGCCGCAGCCGGATTCGCCGACGATACCCAGGGTTTCCCCACGCATGATATTGAGATCCAGCCCATTGAGCGCATGCACATACTCTCGCGGCTTACCGCGCCAGTTATAACTGGCGGGAAAGCGCAGCCGCACGTCGCGCAGTTCCAGCAGCGCTTCAAGGTTCATTTATTACCTCCAGTTCGATTGACTGCGGATGCCAGCAGGCCACCCGCTGGGTCGGTTCAGCGGCCAATGGCATCAGCGACGGCGTTTGTTGGCACTGGGCGTCGGCGTGGCGGCAGCGGTTGCTGAAGGCACAGCCCGGTGGCAACGCACTGAGATTGGGTACCGTGCCGGGAATAGCCCGCAGCTGGCTGCGCGGTTCGGCGCGCTCCGGTGCCGCCAGCAACAGCCCAATGGAATACGGGTGGCTCGGGTGTTCGATGACTCTGGCGGTAGCTCCGCTTTCAATCACGTGCCCGGCGTACATCACATACACCCGGTCGCAAAGCTGCGACACCACCGCCATATCATGGGTGATGAACAGCACCGCCGTACCGCTGGCGCGCGCTTTCTGCTGTAACAATCGCAGCACCTGACGCTGCACCGTGACGTCCAGTGCGGTGGTGGGTTCGTCGGCGATAATCAGCTCCGGCTCACAGGAGAATGCCATGGCGATCAGCACCCGCTGGCGCATACCGCCGGACAGCTCAAACGGATAACGTTCCATCACCCGCTCCGCATCGGCAATTTGCATCTCCCGCAGCAGTTGGATCGCTTTGTCACGGGCCGCCACCGCCGATAGCCGCTGATGGAGACGGATCACTTCACACATCTGGCGACCAATCTTGCGCGTCGGATTCAGCGCACTCATCGGCTCCTGAAAAATCATCGACACCCGGGCACCCCGCAGTTGGCGCATTTCTCGCTCGCTGGCGTTAAGTACGTCGGTACCCAGCATCTCCAGCGAACCGCCGGTCACGCTGTAGCCATCCTCCGCCAACAGACGCAGGGTCATCATCGCGGTCACCGACTTGCCGGAGCCGGACTCGCCCACCACGCCGACAATCTCACCGGCCTTAACCTGCAGTGAAACGCGATTGAGCGCCTTGACGCTGCCGCCGTAGACCGGGAATTCCAGTTGCAACTCATCGATAGATAAAACGGTAGTTTCACTCATCAGCGCCCCCGGGTTTTAGGATCCAGCAGGTCGCGCAGACCGTCGCCGAACAGGTTGAAGCCGGTGGCGGTGATCAGGATCGCCGTTCCGGGAAAGGCTGAATACCACCACTGGTCGAGTACATAATTACGGCCGTTGGCCACCATCGCCCCCCATTCAGCGGTCGGTTGCTGGGCACCCAGGCCGATAAAGCCCAGCGTAGCCGCCATCAGGATCGCGGTGCCGATATCCAGTGACGCCTGAACCACCAACGGCGGCATCACGTTACGCAGCACATGCCAACCGATCAGGTGCCAGCGCGAAGCGCCAAAGGTACGCGCCGCCTGCATGTAAGCCTGGTGGCGTAACGTCAACGTCTGGCCACGCGCCAGTCGGACATAAAACGGAATGCGCACCACCGCAATCGCCAGCATGGCGTTGAACAGGCTGGGACCCAGCGCCGCCGCCAGCGCCATGGTCAACACCAGCGAAGGCACCGACAGCATGATGTCCATGCAACGCATGATCAACGCATCGACCGTGCCGCCGATCACGCCGGAGAAACAGCCAAGCAGCGAGCCAATGCCCCCCGCCAGCACCACCACTGCCAGCCCGGCGGCCACCGACTGTCGGCTGCCGACCAGTACCCGGCTGAACAGATCACGGCCCACTTCGTCGGTGCCGAACCAGTGGTTGGCAGAGGGCGGCAGCAAACGCGCGGTCAGGTCAATCGCATCCGGGTTGTGCGGTACCAGCCACGGTGAGAACAGCATCAGGAACAGCACGACAGTCATGATGGCAGCGCCCAACAGCGTCAGCGGGCTACGTCGCACCCGGTACCAGGCACGTCGCAGGCTGACAAAGCGTAAGGCCGGTTGCGCTGCCGGCGGTTGTTCGATTTGAGTCATCGTCATTATCCCTCGCGCCCCATTCGCGGGTCGATCCACAGGTAGAGCAGATCGACAATCAAATTAACCATCACGTAGGCGAAGGACACCACCACCGCAAAGCCCATTACCGCCGGAAAATCCAGCGCCTGAATGGAGTCCACCACGTAAGCGCCCATGCCCGGCCAGGCGAATACTGTTTCGGTCAGCACCGCACCGTAGAGCAGATCTCCCAATGCCAGCCCCAACACCGTTACCGATGGGATCAACGCGTTCGGCAATGCATGACCCAGTACCACTCGCCAGTGCGAAAGACCGTTGGCGCGAGCAGTACGGATATAGTCCTCCCCCAGTTGTTCGAGCATCGCCGAGCGGATTTGCCGCGCCACTACCCCGAGGTGAACAAACGCCAGCGTCAGCGCGGGCAAGATCAGATGCTGCAGGCTGTTCCAGAACGCTTCGCCGTTGCCGGTCAGCAGGGAGTCCAGCAGGTAGAAGCCGGTGATATGGGTGGGCGGATCCAGCCAGTCGTCCAGCCTGCCGCCGCCGGGTAAGAGATTCAGTTGGCCGTAAAAAAGGATAATGACGCCCAGCCCCAGCCAGAACGCCGGGGTGGAGATGCCGGTTACCGACAGCAGTCGTACCAGATGATCGGGCCATTTATTGCGATAAACCGCTGACACCACGCCGAGCGGCACCCCCAGCACTATTGCCAGCAGCAAGGCGCAAAAAGCCAGCTCCAGCGTGGCGGGAAAGAAGGCACGCAGATCCTCCAGCACCGGGCGGCCGGTGCGGATGGACGTACCCAGATCGCCATGCAGCAGATCCAGCACATAGCGGCCAAATTGCACATATAACGGCTGATCCAGGCCCAGTTGCTGGCGAATATGCTGGACGATTTCCTCGCTGGCACGGTCACCGGCCAGCAGCCGGGCAGGATCGCCGGGGATCAGGTGCGAGATGGTAAAGGTGATCACGCACACCCCGAACATCACCAGCACCAGCCCCCAGCAACGCTGCCGGATAAGGCTCCAAACGTTCATAGCGATTTCCCATGGTGCAGGGGCAGCCAAACGGCTGCCCGAAGAAGATTACTTACTCATCTGCCCAACGTTGAACACCTGCTCCAGCATCGGGTTATACACAAAGCCCTTCACGTCTTTGTTCATCGCCACCTGGTAGTTTTTCTGGAACAGATAAACATAGGCCGCCTGGTCGATGACGATTTTCTGCGCCGCCTGGTAATCGGCGGTACGCACCTGTTGATCGGACACCGAAACCGCTTTCTTCAACAGCGCGTCTACCTGCGGATCGCTGTAGAATGAACGGTTGCCCGGCAACCCTTTCTTGTCGGATTCGAACCAGTAGTTCATGAACATGTAGGGGTCGGCAAAATCCGGGCTCCAGTTGCCGATGGCGATGTCGTAATTCCCCTGACCGATGCGGTCACGCATGGTGGCGTTGGCCAGTTTCTCCAGTTTGACATTGATGCCTACCGTCGCCAGGCTGGCCTGCACCGAGAGCGCAATCGCCTCCCAGTTTGGATCGCTTATCGAGTACAGGAAGTTCAGTGAAGCCGGTTTATCCTTCACCGCCGCCAGCGCTGCCTTGGCCTTGTCCGCATCCTGGCTGTATTGCTGCGCGTTGGCATCGTAACCCCACATACCTTCCGGGATCGGGCCACGCATCTGTTTGCCGTTGCCGCCGAGAATGCCCTTCACCATGCCCTGGTAATCCACCGCGTAGGAAATGGCGCGGCGCAGATCAACCTGGTTCAGCGGCGCTTTGCCGTTGTTAAGGTACAGATAGGTCACCCGCAGAGACGGATACTCATTGACCGCCACCTTGTTTTCACTCTTCAGTGCCGTCAGTTGGTCAATCGGCAGCGATTCGGCAATATCCAGGTCGCCACGTGTCAGTTGCAAACGGCGGGTAGCGCTTTCACCGATGATTTTCACCGTCACCCGTTTAAACGCCGGTTTGGCCCCGCTGTAATGTGGATTCGGTACCAGCACCAGTTGCTGGCCTTTTTGCCAACGATCCAGTTTGTAAGCACCAGAACCGGCGCTGTGGTTGGCCAGCCAGGCTTTGCCCTCATCGGCCGGATTGGCCTTGGCAATCGCCGGGTTAACGATACCGGCCCCGTCGTTGGCCAGGGTGTACAGGAACGGCGCAAACGGCGTTTTCAAGGTAAAGCGTACCGTCAGCGGATCCACCACCGTGACCTGCAAATCTTTCGGGAAGGCTTCGGACGGGCCCTGACCAATCTTCATCAGGCGTTCGAACGACCACTTCACCGCTTCGGCATTGACGTCCGAACCATCATCAAATTTGTTGCCGGGTTTGAGTTTAAAGGTCCAGACCAACTGATCGTCAGAAGCCGTCCAGCTCTCGGCCAACTCACCTTCCACCTGGGTCGAGCCTTTGCCACCTTCGGTTTTGTACTGCACCAACCTTTGGTAAGCCGGATAAGTCACCGTCCAGTCGTTGTTATCAATAGTGACCGCCGGATCCAGCGTTTGCGGGTCGGCCGCCTTGCCAATCACCAGCATGTCCTTGGGGACCGCCGCCTGCGCCTGACCCATTACCGCCAGACCCAACGTCACTGCAGCCGCCAGAGCGGCGTATTTGATCTTATTCATAAACAAAGCTCCTGATGCGTTGAATGTGTGTTGTTTTAATCGTAAGAAAAACAGCCGAAGCGATCGGCCAGCAGCGGGTAATCCCCGGCGTTGGGCAGCTCAAAGTGCCACCATTCGCTGGCGATACCGCGAAAACCTCCGGCGGCCATCACCGCATTCAGCAGCAGCCGGTTGCGCTGCACCTCCGGAGGGAAATCTGGGTAAAACGGGTGGGAGCGTTCGCTCATCTCATCAAAGGCGGTGCCCATATCCAGTGCCATGCCGTCGGCATCCAGTAGCGTCACGTCGATCGCCACGCCGCGGCTATGGTGCGAACCGGTTTGCGTGCTGGTGACATACTGCGGGTCCGGACAGGCCAGCCACAGCAGTGCCTGCGCCTGCTGTGGCCGATAGGCGTCGAACATCAGCAAGGAAAAACCGGCCAGCTTCGCCGCCAACAGGCAGCGCTGCAGCCCCGGTAGCGCATCGGGATGCAACAGGCAACGGTTCTCCAGGTAAATCGCCCGGCCGGTCAAGTTGTCGGCGCTGGCGTATTTCAAATCGATCGGCAGTTCGGGAAAGGCCTCAGTCAGATCGATTAAAGTTACATTGTCACTCATTGCATTTTCCCATAGCGGTTAAGATTCAAATTGCCCCAGCTCTTTTTGCAGGCTGCGGTTATTGGCCAGCCGTTGTCCCACCGCCGCACCGCCCTGTTCCAACACCGAAGACAACAACAGGTTGAACAGGCAACTGAACGGCGCCAGCGAATCCCAAAACTGGCCGGTGTCGGTTTTCACCTGCAGCAGGTCAATCGGGTAATCCCGTGCCCACGGGCAGTAAATATCGGTGATCAGCGCCAGCCTTAGCCCACGTGCGCAGGCCGCCTGACAGTATTTCTGGGCGATGGTGGAATAAGCGCGAGTGTCGGTCAGCACCAGATAAGGCGTGCTGAATTCAGAGTTGAGTGATTCCACATAGGTGCCGGACAACCCGTCGGCGTAGTAGACCTTGGGGCGCAGGTATTCCAGGTGGCTGTAGAAGGCGTTGGCGATGCCACGCGTCGATTGAATGCCGATCACAAACACCGCTTCCGCCTGCGCCAACTGTCGGCTGACCTGAGCAAAGGCTTCGCCACCGGCCAATTGATAAACCTGTTCGATCGCCTCCAGCTCCAGCGTTAACGACTGACGAAGCTTTTGCGGTTGCGGCTGTTCACGCCGTTGGCGATAGGCCCCCAGGCGATCGGTCACGCCCCAGGGCTGGTACAGTGCCGTTCCCTGTTCACGCAGCGTGCGTTTCAAATCGTCAAGATTGCGGTAACCCAGGCTGCGCAGGTAGCGTCCCACCGATATGCCACTGGTGGCGGTGCTGCGGGCGATGCTGTCGGCCGTTTCAAACGGCACCTGCGCCAGATTGGCCAGCAGGTAACCGGCGATGCGCTTGCCGGTCGGGGTCTGTACCGCAAATGACGCTTCTATTTGTGCGATCACATCAGGATGCTCTGCCATAGTTCGCCCGCTGTTGTTGAGTTGTCACCAAACCACCTTCTGTTACTCAGGTAACAGAGACTGATGATGACAATGCATGGCCTGTGCCAATTGCGGACTACTGGGGAAGAATTCTCGCGCGGCGGCGGACGGCGGTGCAGGAACGGCAGATCCTTCGGTTACAACATAGTCATTAGTTGATAACTATTGCACAACATTTGGGCAATGCATCTGGCAATGCACCGCCGTGAACCCTTAATTTCAATTTTATGACCAGGCTTGCGAAACCAGTGCAAAAGTCTGTGCAAGAGAATAATCCGGTCTATAAGGCGTGCCACGAACCATGATAGTGGGTGTATCCACGCAAGGCAGACCACGCTGGTTCAGCCATGGGCTAAGGCCGCTGACCAAGGGGGTATCCACCCGCACGAACTGGCCACCGCAGGGTTGGCACAGGGAGTCAATCAAGGCGATCGCGTCGGCAGGATCTGACGCCACCACCGGGCCAATCATGCTGCCATAACCAAAACGACGCCGCAGGGCAAAACCGACGGCAATCCCCTGCCGCTCCAGCACCAGCGCCTGCCCGGCACTTGCCAGTAACTCTACCAACAGCGGTTGACGCTGCATGCCACTGGCAAGCAAATCCAGCTCACTCAGTAAGCCAATATCCGCAGGCAAAGCCGGACGAAGATTTAGCCCGTTTGGCAACGGTGCAGCATCGCGTAGCGGCAACTCCCGGCATTGATGCTGCGCCAGGGTACCTTGTTCGACAAACCCCAATTGCTGATACAGCGGCTTGCCCTGATCGCTTGCCACCAATTGCAGCTGATAAGTACTCAATGGTGCCATCAACTGCTGCATCATTGCCCTGGCGATGCCTTGCCCTCGGTGCTGCTCGGCGACAATCACCAGCCCCAGCGTGGCACGGTGTTCGCCCCACAGCCAGCGTAGCGCACAGCCTGCCACCTCACCGCTGGCCTCGGCAATTACGCCGCCCCCCAACGACCACGCCTGCTGCCAATCCTCCAGCCGGTGGGGCCACTGCACCTGCTGTGATAGCCAATAGGCTGGAGCCACGTCGGTTGACTCCATATCTCGTAGTTTAAATATCATCGCCCAGTTCTCCTGATCAGCATTGATTTCTGGCTATAGCACCATGATGAGATAGTCGGTTGCAACCGGCAAACTTGCGCCCCCGCCGATAACCCGTTAGGGTTAATTGTGATTTTCATCACAGTTTTAAGGTGCGTGCGGCGATAAATCCCCCTCTTGGTCTCCCGCGTTAAAACAAAGTAATCCGCCTATTTATCAGCGAATTGTGCACGATAGAATGGAGATGAAATGCTGAAACTGAGTCCCGACCTGTTAATTTTTACCGATCTGGACGGTTCACTGCTGGATCACCACAGCTACCGCTGGCAAGCGGCGCAGCCCTGGCTGGATCGTCTGGCACAGGCCCAGACGCCGCTGATCATCACCACCAGTAAAACCGCCGCCGAGGTCTGCACGTTGCAACAGCAACTGGGGCTGAGCCACTGGCCCTTTATTGCCGAAAACGGCGCGCAGATTGTTTTTCCCGAGGGATGGCACGACCAACCCGACTACCCGGCGAAAACCCTGGGGGCCGATTACCACAGCCTGACGGCAACCTTGCGGGCATTGCGCCACCAGACCGGTTTCGCCTTCCAGGGATTTGCCGATGTGGATGTCGCGACGGTGGCAGACTGGACCGGCTTAACCCTGACGCAAGCCCGCCAGGCACGGCAACGCGCCGGTTCAGAACCGCTACGTTGGGCAGGCACCGATCGCCAACTTGAACACTTTCGCACCCTGCTGGCGCGACACGACCTGCATCTGACTCAGGGGGGACGCTTTTATCACCTGATGAGCCGAGAGGTCAGCAAGGGCAATGCTGCCCGCTGGCTGACCGCGCGTTATCAATTAATTCGGCGTCAACCTTTAACCACCCTCAGTCTGGGCGATGGCCCCAATGACCTCTCCTTGCTGCACGCCAGCCATCTGGCGGTATTGATCCGCGGCCAACAGGCCCAACCGCTTAACTTACCGAACGACTTCTCCGGCCGGCTGTACCGCACGCAACAGCAAGGCCCACAGGGCTGGTGCGAAGGATTGGATCATTTTCTGCTTAACGGGAGATCTCAACATGAGTGAATTTTACCAGGACGGCATCATCACCAACTTCCACAATCTGGCCCAACGTGACTTGGCCGAGCTGGAATATGAGCTGCAAGTGTTCTCCGGCCGCAACACCATGGGGTTGATTTTGCCTTCACTCTATTCCGAGCTGGAAGGCCCGGCGCTGGACAAGATCGTCGATACGCTGGCGCAGGTGCCCTATCTGGAAGAAATCGTGATTGGCCTGGATCGCGCCAACCATCAGCAATTTCTGCACGCCAAAGCCTTCTTCTCGCGCCTGCCACAGCGCCACCGGATTTTGTGGAATGATGGGCCGCGCCTGACGGCGATTGCCGAACAGCTCAGCGCCGAAGGACTGGCACCCAACGAGCCGGGCAAAGGCCGCAACGTATGGTTCTGCGTCGGTTACACCCTGGCATCGCGCCGCAGCAGCTGTGTAGCGCTGCATGACTGTGACATTGTCACCTATGACCGTCGCATGCTGGCGCGCCTGTTGTACCCGGTGGCCAACCCGCAGTTTCATTACGACTTCTGCAAGGGCTATTACGCACGAGTGGCCGGCGGCAAGCTGAATGGCCGCGTGGGTCGGTTGCTGGTGTTTCCGCTATTGAAATCACTGCAAAAGGTCTATGGCAACTCGGATTTTCTCGACTATCTGCGCAGCTACCGCTACCCGCTCTCCGGTGAGTTCGCCATGCGTACCCATATTCTCAATGACCTGCGGATCCCCAGCGACTGGGGACTGGAGATTGGCGTGCTGTCGGAAATCCACCGGAACACCGCCACCAACCGCATTTGTCAGGTCGATATCGCCGACCATTACGACCACAAGCATCAGCCAATGTCGGAGGATGATCCGAACACCGGCCTGCAACGTATGGCGAGCGACATTACCAAGGCGTTGTATCGCAAGCTGGCGATCCAGGGGGTGCCGATCACCAGTGATTCTTTCCGCGTGCTGCGCGCCACTTATTACCGCACCGCATTGGATATGATCGACGCCTTCGAGCACGACGCCAAAATGAACGGCCTGGGTTTCGATCGTCACAGCGAAGAATCGGCGGTCGAACTGTTCTCCCGAGTCATTTCTCAGGCGGGCCACGCCTTTAGCGAAAACCCCGGTGACAAACCCTTTGTGCCGAGCTGGAACCGTGTACAGTCCGCCTTCCCGGACATTCTGCAACGGCTGTATGACGCCGTGGAGCAAGATAATCAGCAGTAAACACCCCCGCCGTTTGGCGGGTTTTACTTTTGTTCACCGATTTCGCCCAGCAGCACCTGATAACTGGTGTTATTATTACTCTGCTCAATAAACCCCTCCAAATTCAAAGTGGTACGACAAGCTGATGGAAGCGTGGAAACTCAATCTGATCTCGGTCTGGCTCGGCTGTTTCTTCACCGGGCTGGCAATGAGCCAAATCCTCCCTTTTCTGCCGCTGTATATCGAACAGCTCGGCGTCAGCGGCCACCAGTCGCTGAGCATCTGGTCCGGTCTGGTGTTCAGCGGCACTTTTTTAGTCTCGGCGCTGGTATCACCGCTGTGGGGCAGCCTGGCAGATCGCAAAGGGCGTAAATTGATGCTGTTGCGTGCTTCGCTGGGGATGGCGGTCGTGATTGCGCTGCAAGGCATGGTGACCAACGTTTACCAGCTGTTTGCGCTGCGTGCCTTGATGGGCCTGACCTCCGGCTATATCCCCAATGCCATGGCGCTGGTTGCGTCGCAGGTACCGCGTGATAAAAGCGGCTGGGCTTTGGGCACCTTGTCTACCGGCCCGGTGACCGGAGTGATCGTTGGTCCACTGTTAGGGGGCCTGATGGCCGACCATCTGGGGCTGCGTGTGGTGTTCTTCGTCACTGCCGTGCTGATGTTTGTCAGTTTCCTGATCACCCTGTTTCTGATAAAAGAACGTCATATCGAGGTAAAAAAAGCCGATCGGTTAAGCGGCAAAGCGGTATTCCAGTCGCTGCCCTATCCGACGCTGATTGTGACGCTGTTTATCAGCACTCTGATGATCCAGCTGGCCAACTCATCGATCAGTCCGATACTGACGCTGTTTATCAAGGATTTGTCCGGTGATAGTGGCAACCTTGCCTTTATTAGCGGCATGATCGCCGCCGTTCCCGGCATAGCCGCCCTGATTTCTGCACCACGCCTCGGCAAGCTTGGTGACCGTATCGGTACCGCACGCATTCTGTTGGCGGCGTTGGTGTTAACCACGGTGCTGTTCGCCATCATGGCGTGGGTGGAAACACCGCTACAGCTGGGGATCCTGCGTTTTCTGCTGGGTTTTGCCGATGGTGCCTTGATGCCTGCCGTGCAGACGCTGCTGCTGAAGTACTCTTCCGATCAGGTCACTGGCCGTATCTTCGGTTATAACCAGTCGTTTATGTATCTAGGTAATGTGGTGGGTCCGCTAATTGGCTCTGGCGTTTCGGCACTGATGGGCTTCCGCTGGGTGTTTGCGGTAACGGCGGTGCTGGTGCTGATTAACTGCCTGCAGGTGCGTAGCCAGTTTAACAAGGTCAAGGGCGTGCGGAAATGATCGACAGATCATCGCCGACATACGGATTATGTTGTTTGTGATTTTCTACAATCAACCGTTGCGCTACGCCGATATCATGTTGGTTAAAGAAACCGGCATACAGATCTTCAACCGCCAGCACGGAATAACTGGCCAGCATGCTGCCGGCGATAAGCAATGGAATAAAGAGCTTTTCATCACTGCCCCATTATTTCCCTGAAGGACCCACGATTTTCAACTGCCCTTTCAGGTGGGTAAAACTGCCATCCTTACTGGCGATATTGGTATACACCTCACCACGCTGGAAATCCTCAACATGAGTGACATTATCGCCAGACTTTGGCTCGCTCCAGTACACCATGTAGACCTCTGGGCGTATCTCAACCGCCGTATACTGCACGGTATCGGTCACCCCCTGAGTGCTCGCGCCTATGCCGGTAAAGGTCATGGTTTTGTCATCGGTAAAATCCAGCTTGAAAGCGAACTCACCAAAGGTGACCTGCACGATTTTCCCAGCAGCAATAAACTGTGAATTATTTCTTTGCACTGTAGCCTCCTGATTTGTCGCATTGTTATTGCCCGCCATTGCCGATGGTAATACCAGGGTCATCCCCCAGGATATTACTATTGCGATCCCTGCCTGCCGTAATTGACTCATGGTTCCCTTTTCCTTTCTGACGTTGATAACGAGTTTTTCTATCTTAGTATAGGAAACGCAATATAAGAAATATCACCATTTAACTTGCGGAGTTAAATAGCTCTGAAATCACCAATTAAATTAAGACAAGTCTCAAATAATAACGAATTACAGCCATTGGTCTTATCTTGACGAAAGGAATTAGAGTGATTGACGCGGGTGTTATTCAAAAATTTCGAAGTCATTATGGCGATTTATTATAAGTTAATAATAAAGCAGTCTTAAAAAAGAATACTTTCCCTCTCCAGCGAAGAGGGAAAACCTTTGGCAAGGGTTAATCACGCAGCCAGGGGGTAAAGGTCACACCGATCAACAGCCCTTCCGGGCTAAGCAACCGGGTAACGCTCTGGCCCCAGGGCTCTTCACGGTTGGCGATCAGCAAACGATAGCCGCGATCAATCAACCCTTGCGTCGCCAGTGCCATATCGGCGACGTCAAACTCCATCCACGCCTGGGGTACCGGTAAATCGGCCGGCCATTGCTCGCTACCAAAGCACGACTGCGCGGCCTGCGCCAGCGGCCACAGGGCGAAGTGTTTCACCCCCTCCAGCGCGCCATGCTCGGTCAGCAAATAATCGGCATTGCCGTCCATCGGCTTAAGCGGTAACCCCAGCGCGTCAGCATAAAACGCCTTGCTGTGCTCAGTTTGTTGGGTAATTGGCCCAAATCCGGCGACAAACAACACGCCTAGTCCTGCGAACTGTTGTTCCATGTTCTCTCCTGTTGGCTAGCAACGCCCCAGACGCATTTGCATCGGGGCAATTCCGTAGGCCGCTTTGAAACGGTTGCTGAAATGGCTGGAGGAACTGAAACCGCACTCCAGCGCTATCTGCGTCAGCGGCAGCTGACTGTGGCACAAAAGTTTTTCTGCCTGCTGCAACCGCGCACGCATAACAAACTGGTGTGGTGCCAGACCGGTGTCATGTTTGAACATGCGAGCAAAATGGAACTCACTCAGTCCGGCCTGCGCAGCCAAGTCTGCCAGCAATAACGGCTGGTCGAGATGCTGCTCAATATACTCTTTCACCCGTCTGGCGACCGTCGGAGCCAGACCGCCGCGCACCTGCGGCAACGCCCAGTGCAGTTGGCTGTAGCGCTGAATCAGGTGTGACATCAGCAAGGTGGTGGCGCTGCTGAGCGCCAGCTGGTTGGCACGTTCTTGCCAATTGCAGTTAAGTAAAAACTGGCGATACAGCAGCGTGATTTGGGGATCTTCGCCAAAGGCGCATTGTTCGAGGTTAATTGACGCCGGGCTGCGATCCCAGGTTTGCTCCACCACCTGGCGCAGGTGGTGGTCGGTGCAGTAAAGATGCACAAAAGATAAATCGCTGCGCACATCCCAGGTGGATTCATATTGACGCGGCATAATACAAAAACGGTCTGGCCCACCGCCGTTCTTCCAGCCACCGGGGACTTTTTGATAGCACTCATAGCCGTCGGCGACATACAGGCTCAGCGTGTGGTGATTGGCACTTTCCTGAGTAATGCGATCGTTGCAGTTTGACCAGGCCGCCAATTCCACGCCAGAACCCAGTTGCACACTGTTATGCAACCGCGCGTTATGCTCCCGCAGTGTTTCGAACGCCTTGTAGCTGGACATCGCGCCTCCGTTTCTCAATCCCTCCAGTGTAGAGAGAGGCACTGCACCACACCAGCCGTCAGCCCACGCTTTTGCCAAAAAAAGCGCAAGAATATGCAATTGTACGCAAAGCGCTGAAAGCACCGCGGCCTGCAACAACGGATACTGAGCCGGTCTATTTTGCTGGAGTCTATGATGAATACGCTGTTGTACCTTGCCGTGGTGCTGATTTGGGGCACGACCTGGATTGCGATTACCCTGCAGCAGGAAGGGCCCGTAGCTATTCCTGTCTCCATCAGTTACCGCTTTGTGGTTGCCGCGGGAGTGATGTTGGTCATTTTGCTACTGGCGCGCCGTCTGCGCCGTATTGCTGCGCGCGATCATTTGTTTTGCATCCTGCAAGGCTGCTGCGTGTTCGGCTTTAACTTTTACTGTTTCTACCATGCCGCTGCCTATATTAGCAGCGGACTGGAGTCGGTGATTTTCTCAATGGCGGTGCTGTTCAACGCCGTTAACGGCATGCTGTTCTTCCGCCAACGGCCCAGCCCAAACCTGCCGGCGGCGGCGGTGCTGGGCCTGACCGGGATCGTCGCCCTGTTCTGGCAGGATCTGGTCGCCACACAACTGGCACCGGAGCTGTTGAAAGGCATCGGGTTGAGCGCTCTGGGCACCTACGGATTCTCTTTGGGCAATATGATCAGTGCCCGTCACCAGCGGCGCGGTCTGGATATTCTGTCCACCAATACCTATGCCATGAGCTACGGCGCGATCCTGATGGCGCTGATTGCCCTGGCTCAGGGCGCGTCGTTCCAGATTGAGTTCAGCAGCCGCTATATCGGCTCACTGCTGTATCTGGCGATATTCGGCTCAGTGATTGCCTTCGCCGCCTATTTCAGCCTGCTGGGTCGTATCGGTGCCGGTGCAGCGGCGTACAGCACCCTGCTGTTCCCTCTGGTGGCGCTGAGTATTTCGACAATTTATGAAGGCTACCAGTGGCACCTCAATGCGGTGATTGGCCTGTGCCTGATCCTGCTGGGCAATCTGGTGATGTTCGCCAAACCAGGCAGCCTCACGGCTTTGTGGCGTCGCCGGGCGGTATAAAATGAGTAAATAACGCCTTCTGGAAGGCGTTTTATCCTGTTCTAAACGATCACAAGTGAATCTCCCCCTTTGTTATAACCAATAAAAATTAACAATTAATGCTGAAAGCCTGAGATCAGCATTGACATTCATGCCATCAAATCAATACATTTAATACTAAATCGTTACAGTATTCTGGTAATTTTTTTGTATTTTATTAACCAATTGGTTTGGAAAATAAATATGAGCAATAAGATTCCTCATTTAATGATAAAGACCATCGCCGGTTTTATCGTCACGGCAATCTCTTTATCTACTTCTCTGAGTTACGCTGAAGTTGTCGATGCAGGTAAGGATCTCAGTCTGATAAAAGGCCGCTATTTAGCTATCGCCTCTGACTGTGTAGCCTGTCACACGGCATCCGGAGGCAAACCTTTCAGTGGCGGCTTAGCCATGCCTCTTCCGATGGGAAATATCTACTCTACCAACATCACGCCAGATAAAACCTACGGCATTGGCGAATATTCACTGGACGACTTCAAGAAAGTGTTGCGTGAAGGTATCAGGCGCGACGGCTCGAATCTTTATCCGGCAATGCCATTCCCGTCTTATACCAAGCTGACTGATGATGATATTGCCAGCCTGTATGCCTATTTTATGCATGGCGTTGAACCTGTTAATCAAGAAAATAAGGAGCCCGACTTCCCGTGGCCACTCACTATGCGCTGGCCGCTGATCGCATGGAATACCCTGTTCCTGGAAAAAGGCGCTTATCAATACAAATCTGACCGGAGCCCAGAGTGGAACCGTGGCGCTTATTTGGTACAGGGCGCGGCGCACTGCGGCTCCTGTCATACCCCCCGCGGGCTAGGCATGCAGGAAAAAGCCTATGACGAAAGCCAGAAAGGTTTCCTGGCCGGGGCGAAGATTGGCGGCTGGGAAGCTTTTAACATCACCAGCAACACGGCCTCGGGAATCGGTAGCTGGTCACAGCCGGAGATCGTGCAATATCTGAAAACCGGCAATGTGCCGTTTAAGGCTCAGGCTGCCGGTTCAATGGCTGAAGCGGTCACCCATAGTTTTAGCAAAATGGACGATGCGGACCTACAGGCTATCGCTTTGTATTTGAGAGATATACCCGCGGCAGGTGATAACCAAACCCGGTCACGCTCGTCAAAGGTCGAGCCGTCACCAAATAACGAACTCACCGGCGCCAGAGTTTACCTAAACAACTGCGCCAGTTGCCATGGCAAAACAGGCAGCGGAACAACGGACGGCTATTACCCTTCAATGGTTGGCAACAGCGTTATCGGTGCCATGGACACCAACAATCTGATCAAAGTCATCTTACAAGGTGCCGAGGTGAACAATGGCAAGGAACACTACTTCATGCCGGCGTTTGCGGACCAATTAAGCAATGAGCAAGTGGCACAGCTGGCTGAATACCTGGTGGAAAGTTTTGCGGGGCACAAGCTCACAGTGGACGCCGATCAGGTTAAAAAGCTCCGTGATTCCAGCAATTAGGACGTCGTATATGAAAAATAAATCGAGCTATGGCTTATCCCGACGTCGCCTGCTGAAAAGCAGCGCTATCGTGGGCGCCACCTTGCTGTCTATCAATGTCGTTTCAGCCCCGCTCAAGTTGGTTGATGAGAGACCTGGTGTGGATGCCTTTTTGAAACTGGCCCGGTTGCTGACCAACAGGCCGACACTCGAACCCGCATTTTCCGCCGCTATGTATTCGGCCCTGGTCTCCCATACGGAGCAGTTTAATCACCGCCTCAACACCCTGGAAAAAGCGCTGTCTATCAGCGGCGCGCAAGACGTTCAATCCTTCATTTCTGCCCTTCCCTCCGAGGATGAAAACCGAAAACTGGCGTTGCTTATTATAGAAAGTTTTTATACCGGCAATGTTGGGCGCGGTCGCCAGGCGGTAGTGGTGAGTTATGAAAAGGCATTGATGTTCCAAAAGACCATTGATGTCACCGTGATCCCTACTTATATCCGCGCCCAGCCTAATTACTGGGTGGCTACGCCAAATCCAGACAACTAAAAATTAATAGTGAGCAAACTATGGCCATTGAATATGATTGCGACATTCTCGTCGTGGGTGCCGGTATTCTGGGCGGAGCCGTCGCCAACAGCCTTGCCAAACAGGGACGATCAGTCACCATTTTAGAGGCTGGCCCTCGCGTTAAGCGTTCGGAAATCCTTGAAGCATTTCGCCAATATGGCAATAAATCGGACTATAACGGTCCTTACCCTGACGTACCCTGGGCGCCCAAATCCGCTTCGGGTAAATATTCTGACGACTATATCGAGAGCGTCGGCAATATCACACAGAAGCCTGCTTTCTTGCGTTTGGTCGGTGGAACCACCTGGCACTGGGGCGGTGCAACCTGGCGGAATCTGCCCAGCGACTTCAAATTAAAGACGCTGTACGGTCATGGCCGTGACTGGCCGATTGACTACGACATGTTAGAAACCTGGTACCAACAGGCCGAAGAAGAGATTGGCGTGAGTGGTTCAAACACCGACGATCAGCGAGGTCTGGGGCAACAACCTTATCCCCCGCGCTCTAAACCTTATCCCATGGCAATGCAGCCCTGGAGCTATTTGACTCAGCAAGTGGCCGAAAAGGTATCAACAGTCAATCACCACTTTGTTGACGAACCTAATGCACGCGCGACGCGCCCCTATCAAGGGCGACCGATCTGCGCGGGCAATAATAACTGTGCGCCTATCTGCCCAATTGGTGCACAGTTCTCTGGCGATAAACCTGTTGTATGGGCCGAACAGAATGGCGCTAAACTGTTAGTCAATGCAGTGGCTTACCGCATTGAAAAAGGACCGGATAACAAGATTGTCGCTATCCACTATAAAAATCCGCAGGGTGAAAGCACACGCCTTACTGCACGTTACTTCGTATTAGCAGCACATGGGGTAGAAACCCCGAAACTGATGCTGATGTCGGACATCGGCAATTCGTCCGATCAGGTCGGTCGCAACATGATGGGCCACACCGGTCGATCAATCTCTATGCTGGTGCAAGATCCCGTTTGGGCTGGACGTGGTCCCACGCAACAAGGAAGCATCAATACATGGCGAGACACGCCGCTACGGCACCAACATGCAGCTATTCGTCACTTCCTGGATAATACCGTTCCTAACGAACTGATTACCCGCCGGTTGCTGAGTCAAGGTATTGTAGGCCCGGAGCTTGATCGTTTGATCCGCCACAATTCCGCGCGCTACCTGAAGATTGCATCTTACGTCGAGGTATTGCCCGATCCGACCAACAGAGTCACCCTGAGCAATAAGCGCGATGCACTGGGTCTTCCTACGCCACGCATCGACTATGACATTGCCAATGAATACACCATGAACGCCATGGCTTTGCTCTATAAAGACTATGACCAATTCAGGAGTCTGTTCGGTGCGACTGAGGTACTGAATGATATTCAGGCTTGGGTACCAAGTTCCCATATCATGGGCACCACCATTATGGGGAGTGACCCACGAGACTCCGTGGTCAACCACGAGTGTCGCTCTTTTGATCATGCCAACCTCTTTATCACCAGTACCAGCGTACACCCCAGTTCTACCGTGGTGAATCCCACCCTGACCGGTTATGCGATCGCTCTACGCGTCGCTGAAATTATTAATAAAGAGATTTAGTCACGCTTTCCCCCTGTATTAAATGCCGCTTAATGTTGGAACAGCGCCCGACATTTGGTGGCAAGATTTACAACCAGTCATGGTGCACCTGTTGATGCAAGGTGGTGCACTATAGTGCACCAGATAATTTTAACCGATTAAAATCAACATATTAAAAGTTGGCATGTTTTCTGCCTGTTCTCCCTGCAACTTTATAAAAAGGAGAAAGGACACATGCAAGAAAGCAACACCTTAAACGTTAAGCGTAGGCAGTTATTAAAACTCTCTGGGGCCCTGGCCGGCGGTATCGCACTGGCAGGGTTGAATCGCAGCGCACTGGCGAACGTCGCATCAGGTAACGCACCGTTCACCGCGCCCACCGCAGATAATCCGATCCGTATCAACTTCAACGAAAATCCACTCGGCATGTCACCCAAGGCACAAGCCGCCGCGCGCGATGCGGTGGTAAAAGCCAATCGCTATGCCAAGGACGAGATTATCGCCCTGCGCAGTAAGCTGGCCAGCCTGCATCAGGTGCCGGAAAGCGCAATCTTGCTCACTGCCGGGTCGTCTGAAGGGATACGCGCAGCCGTAGAGGCTTACGCCACGCTGGATACTCAGTTGGTGATCCCGCAGTTGACCTACGGCGACGGCGAGCATTTTGCCAAAATTGCCGGCATGAAAATCACCAAAGTGCCGATGCTCGCAGGCTGGCAGTTTGACATCGACGGTCTGAAACAGGCGGTGGCAAGCTACAGCGGCCCTTCACTGGTCTATCTGGTCAACCCCAATAATCCCACTGCGACCATCACACCGGCCGATTTGATCGAACCCTGGATCGCCGCCAAACCGGCCAATACCATGTTCATTGTCGACGAAGCTTACGCCGAGTTTGTTAACGACCCGCGTTTTCGTTCGGTCAATCCGTTAGTCAGCCAAGGGGCAGATAACGTTATCCTGCTGAAAACATTTTCAAAAATCTTTGCCATGGCCGGTATGCGCGTAGGTTATGCCGTTGCTCAGCCAGCGGTCGTCGCCCGTCTGAACAACCACGTTGCCGGTGAAAAAATCAACTTTTGTGGCGTCGATGCCGCACTGGCCTCACTGGATGACCAGGCCTTCATTACTTACAGCAAAAAAAACAACGATACTTCACGCCAGATCCTGCTGGATGCATTAATAGCGTTGAAAATTCCCTATCTGCCGTCCGAAGGCAATTTTGTCTTTCTTCAGCTCAGCGTGCCGCTGAAAGAGTTCCAGCAGCACATGAAGCAAGCCGGTGTATTGATTGGCCGCGCCTTCCCACCGGCGGATGCCTGGTGTCGCATCTCGCTCGGCACGCCGCAGGAAATGACCTTTGTCGCCAAGACCCTGCACGAGTTCCGTGCCAAGGGCTGGGTATAGTGGCCCTGATACGCTAAACCACCGCCGCCAGTTCGCTGGCGGTTATATTCGACAACCCCCGTTTATCATCCTGAAAACCAAACCATTACGGCTATACTCAGACTCTTGCCGATTTTTCATAAGGACATCAGGATGCTGAGATTTCCCCGCCTCTGGCTGCTATCCGCCGCCCTCACCGCCTTTACGGCTGGCGCAGCAACCGAAACGCCGAAGTACGGCCAGGAACTGCAGGGCTTTCACTACCCTTATCCCCTGGAGCAGTACAGCTTTAGCTCTCAGGGGCAGTCGTTAAGCATGGGTTATATGGACGTGCCGCCAGAAGGTGAAGCCAATGGTCATACTGCGGTGCTGATGCACGGCAAAAACTTCTGCGCCGCCACCTGGCAAGAGACTATCAAAGCGCTGAGTAAAGCCGGCTACCGGGTGATCGCACCTGACCAAATCGGTTTTTGCAGTTCGACCAAACCACAGCATTACCAATACAGCTTCCAGCAGTTGGCACAGAACACTCACGCGTTGCTCAATAACCTGAAAATCAGTAAAGCGGTGATCGTCGGCCACTCCACCGGTGGCATGCTGGCGACACGCTACAGCCTGATGTATCCGCAGGCGGTTGAGCGGCTGGTGATGGTGAACCCGATTGGGTTGGAAGACTGGAAGGCCAAGGGCGTGCCATGGCGCAGCGTTGATCAATGGTTCGAGCGCGAGCTGAAAACTTCCGCTGCCGGTATCCGGCAATATGAGTTGAATACCTACTATGTCGGCCGCTGGAAACCAGAATATGACCGCTGGGTCGATATGCTGGCCGGGCTGAACAACGGGCCGGGGCATCGCCTGGTGGCCTGGAACTCGGCGCTGATTTACGACATGATTTTTACCCAGCCGGTGTACTACGAATTTAAGGATCTGCAAACGCCGACCACGCTGATGATTGGTACTGCCGACACTACCGCCATCGGCAGCGACATCGCCCCGCCGGCGGTCAAAGCCAAACTGGGGCATTACAATCTGCTGGGTAAAGAAGTGACGAAACTGATCCCGCAAGCCAACCTGATCGAGTTCCCGGGGCTGGGGCATGCACCACAGATGGAACAACCTGCGCAGTTTAATCAGGCGCTGATCAAGGCATTGCAGCCATAACCCCCTCAATACAGGACAGGAAACTCTCCATGCTTGATATTAAAATTCGCCGCCTGCAAGCAGAAGACGCCGAGGATTTTCGGACTATCCGGCTTTCGGCCTTAAAAAAGTCCCCCGAGATGTTCGGCTCGCTTTATTCGGTTGAGGCCATGAAACCGCTACCGTTTTTTGCCGACAGACTCGCCAATTGCGCCGTATTCGGCGCCTATTCAAACGACAAGATCGTGGGGGTTATGGTATTCAGGCAGGCCGATGGCATCAAAGATGCCCATAAGGCTTCCCTGACGGGGGTATTTGTTGAACCCGAATTCAGAGGCCAGAAGATCGCCAATGCACTACTAAAAGCGGTCATTGACTATGGCTCCAACCAGGTCGAGCAAATACTGCTGACCGTTGTCGCGGACAACGATGCCGCAATCAGCCTCTACAAAAAATACGGTTTCGAGCCCTATGGCATGGAGCCTCGAGCTTTAAAAACCGAACAGGGTTATCTCGACGAAATTCTGATGGTGCTTATTTTTGACGAAAGCTACGAGTCATATCGAGCGCGATTTAACAACCGGTGAGCGAGAATCATTAGCCATTATCGGCAACAAGAGTTTGCGCTAATGCTAACTGGAACTGTCGCCCACAGCCGCCTAAACTTTGCGCTACAGACGGCAACAATAGCGGAGATAATTATGCGGCAGATTATTGTCGGCGCGTTTATCAGCCTTGACGGTGTGATGCAGGCCCCTGGTGGACCAGAAGAAGACACCTCGGGCGGTTTTCAGTTTGGCGGCTGGACCGTGCCCTATTGGGACGACAGCATTGCCGCGGCAATGGGGGATAGTTTCTCCCAGCCATTTGACCTGCTGCTGGGCCGCAAGACTTACGACATTTTCGCCGCACATTGGCCGCGTATCGAGACCGATCCCGATGCAGAGGGCTATGAGGTGCTCAATGCAGAAATTGCCAACACCTTCAATCGTGCCACCAAATATGTCGCCACCCACCACGGTGAAACCCTGACGTGGGAAAACAGCCAGTGGCTGAGCCAGGATGTCGCGGCTCGCCTGCGGGAAATAAAGGCTGGTCAGGGACCCGATCTGGTAGTTCAGGGCAGCAGCGAACTAATCCAGCTATTGCTGGCCGAGGATCTGGTGGACGAACTGCGCCTGTTAACCTATCCACTGGTGCTCGGTAGTGGCAAGCACCTGTTTGGCAACGGTGCTTCACCGGCGGCGTTTAAACTGATTAAGTCAGTTATCTCACCCAGCGGAGTGATCGTCGCCCGCTATCAGCGTACCGGCAGCATCGCCACCGGCTCATTTGCGCTGGAGGCCAGCGAGACTAAGTAACGATTAACAGCAAATGAAGTGATCGTTCTGCAACCAACATGCCCTGCCGTCTGCATCGGTTGCCAGGCAGAGATCAACATCGGCGGTAAACCCGCGCTCAATCAACTCGAGGGCTGAGCCGCACTGACGCAATACATCCGTAGATAATGTCCTAAAGGTCGCTGCCGCCGCTTGCGCCTCCGGGGATAAATTTCTCTCTGAGAGACGAGAAATAATCCCTCCCGCCACTAACCAATCCTCAAGTGCCGGCCGCAGGCTGGCATCCGGCCATTTTTCCCCACAAGGCACCACTAAAATACGTTGATATGCCGCACAGGCGATCGCCGTTGCCTCCAGGTTTCGCAAACAGCCGCAGAACACGGCGCAGCCGAAATCCCTGGCTTTAAAAGCCAATGCCGAGCCATTGGGGGATGGGAGTACCAGTTTGGTTTTCGGCGGGATCCCGACCAGCGAGACCGGTGAAAGTGAATATCCCTCGCCCTCAAAACGGCGGGTGGTGCTGGCTGTGGCAGCCCCTAAGCTATTGCCGTACTCCGTCGCGGTATCATCTCTCCATGGGTAAGGGTAAACCCGGGCCCCTCTTCCGACAGCAAGGCTAACGCAGGTTGAAAACGACATCACATCAACGATGATCACACAGTCAACATCGCCAGCCATGTGTGCTATGGCGTTCTCCCCCCATTCAAGTCGGATATCGAACTGAGATTGCGAGAAATAACCCATCTAGCGCTCCATTGAAAAGAAAGGGCCAAATGGCCCTTTCTTTTGGTGGCAATAAGGTTGTCCAACTTATCAGGCAAACAAAATATCGCTTTGCTCCACCTGGCCGACCACCTGAATTTTAAAGTCAGCCGCAGTGCTGTTGTTATGCGTATTCAGCAGCAAGTCGGTGGTACCTTTGAAGGTATCAAAGTTTAGTTTGAATTCACCCTGCTGGCCGCTGAAGTTGCTGGCACTGTCGATCAACCGCAGTTCGTTCAGACTGTTATTGAAGCGCAGCCCGGAGAGATCAATCTTGTCGATGCCATGTTCAAAATCTTCAATCACATCGAAAACCGCCGTGGTTGACTCATTCGCATTAAGATAAACGAAATAATCGGTGAAGTTGTTGGCGTCTTTACCGCCCCACAGGTGGTCAGCGCCCAAGCCGCCATACAACATGTCTGAACCGGCATTGCCAGCCAACCAGTTCGCCTGTTCGTTGCCAATGATCACATCGCGCCCGCTACCGCCAATGGCGTTCTCAATCACCGCATCACGGGCGATCGCCACGTTCTGGGTCCCACCGCCGACGCTGGAGAATGCGCCGTCATTCAGGTTGATCAGTTGCTGCTGGCTGTAGCCAGAGAAATCCAGCGTGTCGTTACCACCCGCATCCCACACCGCAAAGTTAACCGGTTTACCGTTATCCGCCGTCGCGGTGAGAAAATCGCGACCCGTGTTGGAATTAAAGCCGTATACCGAATCTCCGGTGCGGGTCTCCATATTGGCGCCGTACAGTTTTTGCATCGCGGCAATGTCATCAATCATCGGGCCGTAGCCGCTAATGCCTTTGGTATCGGAACCGGTGTAATTACCGTCGAAGTAACTCATTATCGAGTATTGCACGGAGTCCTGATAATACCTGGCGTCGTCACCGTAGGTGGGGTTACCCTGCGAAGCGTCGTAATCACCTGGGTGTGCCAGTCCCAAAGCGTGGCCTATTTCATGGGTGAACGACTGACTGCTGAAATCCCCCGGCACCGGGGCCTGATGGGTCAGGAAGCTTTTGTTAAACCACACCGTCCCCGCATAGCTGTTATCAGCCTGTGGATTGGAGCTGGCGGGATAATAGGCGTAGGCATTTGAATCGGGTACGCTGCCGTCAGCCGTCTGGGTAAAGTACGCAAAGGTGATATCTGCCCGATGGTTAAGATCGGTGGAGCTGGCCTCAGTAAAGGTGATATTCGCCACGTCGGCCCAGGCCTGCATCGACTTCAGCGCCTGAGTCTGTGCCGCCAGAGTTAATGGCTGTAACCCCTTGTCACCATCCCCCGTCTGGCCAATGCGGTTGAGCGCGCTCTGTGTCAGGAAGGAAAAAGTCAGCTCCGCCGGCTGATGAAACAGGTTATCGCCGTTGTGCGTCAAACCGTTTCGGGTCAGTTGATCGGCAGCGCGATCAAAGGTGTAGTTATCCCGGGTCTTGCCCCAGGTGGTGATCGGGCCTGTGCCACGTTGATTGCTATACAAATTGGCATTATCCAACGTCAGATAGGCACCATAGCCCAACCCGTTATAAATACTGCCGGTTTGGTGGTAATAGAATTGATCGTTTGGGTCATTCGGGGATGTGGCTGCCAGGCTGGTAAACGCTTCATCATCTTGCAAAATTTCATTGTGATTACGGCTCATTGTATTCTCCTTTACACAATAGGAATTCACTCAATTTATAAGGTTTTTCATCAAAATAACTTATGGAAGCATTCCTCTTCCGGTTACCCAGTATAGGGATCCCGCTCGATGATACGACCCCGCAAACTGCAATAATGAGCCTGCAATCAAAATAAGACAAAACAGTATAGTTAAATAAAAACAGATAACTAACTCAACAAAACCTCATCATATAAAAGGCTATCCTGGCAAATTGCTCGTAATTTATACTGTGTATTGTCAATTGATTCAGAATAAACGAGCATTAAAATTGCTTACCCTTCACTCACTGGTTGCCAGGGATCGTGCTATGATATTAGCGGATTTCAGTAAGGAGTGGCCGATGTCGAGATTTCTCTGTTTGCGCGCAGTACGGCGCGTTGCCCTGACAGGAGTTGTTATGAGCCTTATGTTAAGCAGCACCAGCTTTGCCAGTTCACTGCCCCTGCTGGCCCCTTCTGCATTGAAAGGGCACTGGCAGTTGAACGATGCGGAAAACAACGCCGCCGCCTGTAACGTTGAATTAAGTGATGAGCTGATCGAAGGCACCAACGCTTACCGTTTTACCGCCTCGGCGCAGTGTTTGCAGCCGCTGGCCCTGGCCGAACTGCCGGTTGCCTGGCGCCCAACGCCGGACGGTATGACACTAACCAACGCCGACGGCAGCATGGTCGCGTTCCTGGCGCTGACGGCTCCCAAACACTACGAAGTGATGAACCATAACGGCAAGCCGCGCTTTACACTGACACCACGCCAATAACCGGCTTTTCTGGCATGGCGGCAGCGTAAAAATCTGCCGTCACGCCACCAACAATCCCATTAACGCCCCGCCCGCCAGCACCCATAGCGGATGAATGCGCTTGCTCATGCTCACGACCGTAGCCAGCAGAATAATCGCCGCCAGCGGCCAGCTTGGCGCGGAAGCCTCGGCAATCAGCACCCCACTCGCCGCCACCAAACCGACGGTAACCGGCACCAGGCCGCTCTGAACACGACGACGCCAGGGTTTGTCCTTGAAGCGTCGCCAGGCGCCCATCACCAGTAAAGTGACAATCGACGACGGACCAAACTTGGCAACGGACGATACCAGTAACCCGGCCCAGCCGGCCACGTGCCAGCCAATCAGCGGTACGATCATCATATTCGGCCCCGGTGCGGCCTGCGCCATGGCAAACAGCGCACTGAACTCCTGCGCGCTCATCCATTGGTGAACCTCCACCACCTGACGCTGCATTTCCGGCAGAATGGTCATGCCGCCACCGAACGCCAGCAACGACAACTCCGTGAAGATCAGCGCCAGCGAAATCAGGATGCCCGTCATGATCGGCTCCTCCACCCCATCAGCAGAATACTCAGCGGTGCCAGCACCAGCATGGTCGGTAATAACGGCAGACGCAGCCAGGCTATGGCGATCAAACAGAGCGCAACAATCGCCAGTGCCAGCCATTTACCGCGCAGCGGTAACAGCATTTTCACCCCGGTGGACAACAGCAAACCTGCCGCCGCTGCGGCCAACCCGGCAAACACGTGCTGCACATGCGCATCATTCTGGAAACGGGCATAGACCATGCCCAGCCCAACCACAATCGCCGTCGGCGCGCTGATCAGCCCCAACAGGGCGCACAAGGCCCCACGCAGACCACGAAACTCCATGCCGACGGCTACCGAAAGGTTGATCACGTTGCCGCCCGGCAAAAATTGGCACAAGCCCAGCAGTTCGGTGAATTGTTCTCCACTTAACCAGCGACGATCCTCCACCAGCATGTTGCGCGCCAGCGGCAGTACGCCGCCGAAGCCCATTAACCCAAGCATCAGAAAGCCCCAAAACAGCTCGCCATTACCCGGTGGTGACGCAAGTTGGCTGTTTTTTACCGCATCAGATTCAGACATTGCCGCTTCCACATTGCTTATTATGATGGCTGGTATGATGCGCGCCGCCATGTCATGCTGTCTAATGCATTTCACAAGCAACAAGGATACCTTTAAGGTATGGCTATGATCGAACTTCGCCGTCTGCGGGCGTTCGTTACCGTGGTGGAAGAAGGCAATATTACCCGCGCCGCCGAACGGCTGTTTATCCAGCAACCACCGCTGACCCGCCTGTTGCAGGGGCTGGAAGACGAGCTGGGGGTAAAACTGTTGCAACGCCTGCCGCGCGGCGTGCGCGTTACCGAAGCCGGCAATGTGCTGTTCAATGAAGCGCGTGCTCTGTTGGCACGTGCGGAACATCTGACCGAAGCGGTACACCGTGCTGCACGCGGTGAACAAGGACATATTGCCATCGGCTTCACCAGTTCCGCCGCACTGCATCCGTTTGTGCCGAACCTGCTGCGCCGCTACCGTGAGATCCTGCCGGGCATTACCACCCAGTTAGAAGAAGCCGGCAGCGGTGAGTTGCTGGATGCACTGGTGGATGAAAGGCTCGACGTGGCCTTTGTGCGTTCACCGGTGGGCGGCATTCCAGGATTGACGATTGAACCGGTGCTGCGCGAACCGATGTTGGTCGCTCTTCCGGTCGGTCATCCGCTGACGGTCAACGGCGAACAACCACTGCCGCTAACCGCGTTAACCCACGAAGCCTTTATTCTGTACCGGCGGCCGGCGGGCCAGGGGTTATACGATGCCATTCTGGCCGCCTGTCACCGCGCCGGGTTCAGCCCCCGGGTGATCCAGGAAGCGCCGCGCCTGCCCGCCACCCTCAGCCTGGTGGGCGCCGGTTTGGGGCTGTCGATCGTACCGGCCTCGATGCGGCGGCTGGGCGGTGACGGCATCGTCTATCGGGCGATCAGCGATCAGGCCCAGCTCAGTGCGCCGCTTTATCTGGCGCTGCGCAGCAACCGATCCTCAGCCATCATTAGCCGTTTTCGCGATCTGGTGACCGAAGCGGTCAGTGAACAGCCACCCGGCTAATCTTGTTTGTCGGCGATGCGCGTCAGGTGGATCACCAGATACAGCAGCTCATCGTTCGACATTTCCATCTGCAACAGATTCTTCACGTAGTCGCGGATCAGCAGCGCACCGCGATAGGCATGCGGATACTCTTTGGTCACCTGGGAAAAGATAAAATCGTCTTTCGACGCCATCTGCTGCCCTTCAACCATGCGCTGAATAAAAAACTGCATGTGCACCAGAAAACGCGAGTAGTTGAGCGAGTCGGTGTCGATATTGATGCGAAAATGGTATTTGATGATATTGAAAATGTCCTTCAACATCTTCACCGCCAGCAGCGTATGCTCCATGTTTTGCACATCGGTCTGACCATTAACCAGATGGAAAGCGATGTTGCCCGCCTCTTCTTCCGGCAGGCTAATGTTCAACCGCTGATTGATGTGCGTCAGCGCCTGCGTCGCCACTGCGAACTCCTGCGGATAAAAACGTTTCACCTCAAACAACAGACGGTTCTGGATGGCAATGCCCTTGTGATAACGCTCAATGGCAAAGCTGATATGGTCCGCCAGCGTGAAGAAAATCTGCTCGTTAATCCGCCCATTGAGCTGCCGATTGGCCTCTGCGAGGATCATCTGCACGATCTCGATATGCTCTTCCGGCGTGGATTCTATCAGCCGCAGGTAATCACGGCCCTTTTGGCCGTTTTGCACCACATACACTTTCTCTATCGCGGCCGGGTCGAGAACGTCACCCACTTTGCTGTTAAAGCCAATACCCTTGCCCATAGCAATAACTTCATTGTTATCGCCGTCAGTCGATAGCACCAGGCTATTATTGAGTACCTTAATGACTTTCATCGTCGCGGCCATCACCCTTTATTTTTATTAGCGTTGCCGGCCATCGGAGGCAATCAGCCGTTGATACCAGTCAAAACTGCGCTTTTTGATCCGCCGCAGATCTTTCAGATCCTGCTCACCCCGGTTGACATAGATAAAACCGTAACGTTTGGCATAGCCCTGATGAGTGCTGACCACATCTATCGCCGCCCAAGGGCAATAGCCGATCAGTTCTACTCCGTCGTTGATTGCCAACTGCATCTGTTCGACGTGCTGTCTCATAAATTCAATGCGGTAATCGTCGTTAATTGTACCATCGGCCTGTAACTCATCCGGGGCGCCGATGCCGTTTTCGGTAATTAATATCGGCAAGTGGTAGCGTTCAGCGGTTTTGCGCAGCGTTAGCCGTAGTCCGACTGGGTCGATCACCCAACCGTAGCGGGTTTTGCCAACAAACGGATTCTCCGCCGCACGGTACACGCCCGGCTCCCCCAGCATGATTTGCTGATCGCCGGCGCGCGCACTGATGTCCGAGGCATCGCCGCGGCTGGCAGCAATGGTGGCAGTCGAATAGTAGTTTATTGCCACATAATCCGGTTTGCCCTGCAACAGCAGCGTTGCATCACCCGGTTCCGTCTGCGGTGCCAGTTCGCGATCCTGCAAATAACGCCAGGCCAGCGGGTTATAACGGCCATGCACCGCCACGTCGAGGAAGCTCCAGCAACGCAGCGTTTCCCAGTTATGGGCGGCAATAGCGTCCAGCGGATGGCAGGTTTCCTGATACATCGAGGTGGTGTTAATCGCCGGGCCAATTTTCCCGCCCAGGCAGCGTTGGTGGCACAGCGCCATCACCCGCGCCTGGGCCACCAGCATATGGTGGCTTTGCTGATACAGCACCCGTTTGGACGGCAGTTCACCACCCTTTGGCGTACCAATGGCCCCCGGGTGCAGGATCATGGTGTTCTGCTCGTTAATGGTCAGCCAGTACTTCACTCGATCGCCAAAGGCGTCGAACAGCACCCCGGCATACTCGACAAAGGCGTCAATAGTGGCGCGATCAGACCAGCCGCCCTGCTGTTCAAGCACGTAAGGCAGATCGAAATGGTACAGCGTTACCACTGGCTCAATGCCATAGCCCAGCAGTTCATCAATCAACTGGCGGTAGAAATCCAGCCCGGCGGCATTCACCTCGCCGGTGCCATTGGGCAGCACCCGCGTCCAGGCAATCGAAAAACGGTAGGCCTTCAGCCCCAACTCCGCAAACAGCTTCACGTCCTCACGAAAGCGGTGATAGTGATCGCTGGCGACCTTAAAATCCGCGGTTTCTTGCGGGTGATCGAGCATATCCACAATCGACGGGCTTTTGCCGTCCTCGTTCCAGGCCCCCTCCACCTGATAAGCGGAGGTGGAAGCCCCCCACAGAAAATCTGCGGGGAAATCGTTCAGTCGCTGATAAATCATGCCTGCTCCTGCTGCGTATTATTGAGGCTGATGATCGGTTCGCCAAAGCCTACCCGCCCCGGCTGACGGCAACTCAACTGCGGGAAAGCTTCGCTGTTGACCACCAGGACCGGCGTGGTGAGGTCGTAACCCAGCCCGGCGATCGCCGCCAGGTCAAAACGCACCAGTTCGTCACCCACCTTGACCCGGTCACCCACTTGCAGGTTGGAGCTAAAATGCTGCCCTGCCAGATTGACGGTATCGATGCCGATATGCACCAACAGTTCGACGCCGTTGTCACCCTTGATACCCACAGCATGCTTCGACGGCAGGAAGGTCACCACCTCACCGTTCAGTGGCGCACGCAGCAGCCCTTCCTGCGGCAGTATCGCCACGCCCTGGCCCAATAGCCCCTGGGAAAAGACATCGTCGTTAACCTGGTCCAGGGCCACCAGTTGACCGGACAGCGGACTGAAAATCTGCTGCTCACCGTCGCTGACAGGATCCGTCACCGTCGCATCCTGCTCTTCGACCGGATCTTCAAAGCCCAGGATCCAGGTCAGCGCAAAAGTCACCACGATGGCGATGGCGCAGGTGACCAGCGCGTGGACGATATTCATCGGGTTTTCGCCGATAAATGCCGGCAGCGCCGCCAGCCCCGGAGAAACAAAGGCATAGCGCACCAACCCACTCAATCCGGCATAGATACCGGCACAGCCGCCACCGATCATCGCCGCAATCAGCGGTCTGCGCAGCTTGAGCGTCACGCCGTACAGCGAAGGCTCGGTGATGCCCAACAGCGCGGTAAAACCGGCGGAGGACGCCAGCTGGCGCAGGTTTTTGTTTTTGGTACGGAAGGCCACACACAGGGTTGCAGCACCCTGCGCAATGTTGGAAGCCAACATGCCCGGTCCGTTAATCATTTCGAAGCCGTTCTTGCTCAACTGACCGGTGGCGATCGGCGTCATTGCCCAGGCGGTGCCGGTGATCACCAGGAAGGGTTGTAGCCCGCCCATCAGCATCGGGATCAGCCAACTGGCTTTGCCGTCGACAATGGTCGCACCGGCGGCAACCAGATCGTTGAGGAAAATACCGAAGGGCCCCACCACCACCAATGCCAGCGGCGCGGTAACCAACAGAATAATCATTGGCTTGGTGAAGAATTTGATCATCGTCGGCGAAACTTTCTCGGCAAAGCGCTCGATATAGGACATCAGCCAGACGGTGAAAATAATCGGCAGCACCGAACCGGCGTAATCCGCCATGCGTACCGGGATACCGATAAAATCAATCGGCGTGCCCGCCGCCAGCATCTGCGCCAGATTGGGGTGCAACAACACCCCCGCAATGGTCATGGCCAGTATCGGATTACACTCGAACTTGATCGCCGCGCCGTAGGCCAACAGTACCGGCAGGAAGAAGAAGGCTGCGTCAGCAATGGTGTCCAGCAGATGATAAGTTGGGCTGGCGGCATCTATCGTCCCGGTCAGCTTGAGGATCGCCAGCAGCGCCTTAATCATCCCCGCGCCGGTGATCGCCGGGATAACCGGGGTAAAGGTGGTAGAAATCACGCTGATAATCTGCGAAATCACTCCGCCGCGAGCCTGGGATTTCTTTTCGCTCTGCCGGCCACTAAGGTCGCCAATTTCTTTTTGCAGCGTGCGGAAGGTTTGCTGCACGTTGTTACCGACCACGATCTGGAACTGACCACCGCGCTCCACCACGCTGATCACCCCCGGCAAGGCCTCGATAGCTTTCGCCTCTACCTTGCTGTCATCATTAAACTCCATGCGCAAGCGAGTGGCGCAGTGCGTCAATTTGCTGACGTTGCCTTTGCCCCCGACTCGCGCCAGTATATCCAGGCCCAGCTGTTTGTAATCCATCGAATTTCCCCGGTAAAAAATGCAAAAAAAAAGACCAAAATCAAAATGCACCTCATCGCATGGAGAGGTGCATTCCTATTTTGGTCTTGCCTGCCTGAGCAGTAACACGCCTTAATAAAAATGTCTGGCGATCGCTAAGATCGCGGCGAAAGTATCGCCATAGTTGTGATTTTTCAGCAAGAGTCTTCGTTAAGCTTTGTGAGTAGCATCACCTTTTCACGAAAATGCACTGCAATGTTACCGACCTCGCCCCACTTTGTCGCATCCGTGTTTAATTAACCGATTAAAATAGCACTGACTACAAAACAACTCCGCCAGTTAATTAATTTCGTTTATGCTTTATTTAATTAAAAACAGAATTTAATTGATACCTATGCATTATTATTTAAAAAGTAATTTAATAATCACAACCACACTCAATTAGTAACACAAGCAAATAAATTATTAACTGCGAAGTCAAATTTACCCACTATGATTTAACCGTCGCCGAACATTTCCACCTCGGCAATAGACACCTGCAAACAATAAAATAAACGGATAAATCCCGCTGTTATTTCAGCAGGAACTCTATATTTTGGAGAAAGTTATATGATATCGCGTCGTGACATATTAAAAGCCTCTGCGGTGAGTGCGGCGGCAGCCAGCGTGATGGGGGGGATGATTAAGTCTGCCAGCGCCGACGATCACCGTAATATTGTTCCGCCCAGCTCTTTCCAACCCGCCGCCGATGCACAAGGCGTATATAAATATATCTTTTCTCACAGTAAAAAACGCAGCCTGCCCAACGGTTGGGCCAGAGAGGCCACTGTCGAACAATTCCCCATTTCCGAGGGCGTTGCCGGGGTAGATATGACGCTGGAACCGGGCGGTGTACGTGAGCTGCACTGGCACGCCATTGCGGCTGAATGGGCGTTTATGTTGGAAGGCCATGCCCGCATTACCATCATTGACCCGGAAGGCAAGTGTGAAGTGGCGGACTTCGGCCCCGGCGACGTCTGGTACTTCCCCAAGGGCTATGGACACTCGATTCAAGCACTGGCAGACGGCGCACATTTCATCCTGACCTTTGATAACGGCCACTTTTCCGAGTTCGGTACTTTCAGCATTACCGACTGGGTGGCACACATGCCCAAAGAGGTGTTGGAAAAAAGCGTCAATATGCCGGCGGCGGTGTTTTCCAAAGCCAAACAGGGTGAGGCCTATATTGTCGGCGGTGCCGTTCCACCGGCACTTCCCCTGCCCAGCAACGACGGCGGTTTGAATAATGCCCCGCTGGCCCATCGTTATGAATTAATGAAACAAAAACCTTTTTTTGAAAATGATGCAGGCAGCGTTCATTTGGTGTCATCAAAAGAATTCCCTATTTCCACCACCATCACCGGGATTATTGAAATCGTCAAACCCGGTGCAATCCGAGAACTGCACTGGCATCCCAATGCCAATGAATGGCAATATTACATTTCCGGTAAAGGCCGCATGACGGTATTCAGCTCACACGGCCATGCGCAGACCGAAGAATATGCACCGACCGATGTTGGCTATGTACCACAGGGGTTTGGTCATTACATTGAGAATATGGGTGATGAAGATCTGAAGGTCTTGATCGTACTGGATAACGGTATTTACCAGGATATTTCGCTGTCGGACTGGCTGGCAAAAACCCCAGCCTATCTGTTAGCGGATAACTTCAATAACCAGATTGCCGACTGGCAGGATCGCCCCAAGGATAAACTAGTGATGTCTCGCCGCAGAAGTTGATGGGTATGGCGAGGGGTTTCCCCCTCGCCGATGATTACTGCTTACGCTGCTCCGCGACCTGTTTGGCGGTCACTTTGCCTTGTTTTTCACCAAACTGACCCACCACGTAGTTGGCCACCGCAGCCACTTCCTCGTCCGAGTATTGGGCGCCAAAGTCCGGCATCAGCTCGTGCTGCTCACCAATGCTGATACGCGTTCCTTTGAGGATCGCCTGCACCACGCTACGGCCTTGTGGATCGTTAACGGCAGTGCTGCCGACCAGCGAGGCATACTGACTCTGCCGACCGGTACCATTCCACTGATGACAACCGCTGCAATCGCCAGCAAACAGTCTACGGCCCAGTGAATCTTCCTGCCCATCCGGCAATATCGCACTGGAGGACGTAGCCCCTTTCGGCTGCAGGTTCACCGCGCTGGCACTGTCGGTGGCAATCGGTTCGATATTACGCAGGTATTTCACCAACGCCTGGTTATCCTCCGGCGTCAGGTACTGCAGGCTGTTTTCCACCGCTTCTGCCATCGGCCCGGAAGCGCTGCTGCGCCCTGGCGCATGGCCGGTTGCCAGGTACTGTGACAGTTGCTGTTCGCTCCAGGCACCAATACCGGTCTGTTGGTCTGGGGTAATATTGGCGGCAAACCACCCCTGGATCACTTCGCCGCTGAGGTTTTTGCTCTGATTGATGCCAAAGCCCAGATTACGCGGCGTGTGACATTCACTACAGTGCCCCAGAGCGGTCGCCAGGTAGGCTCCCCGGTTCCATTGCTCATCCTGATTGAGGTTCGGCTCGAAGCGTTTTTCATTGAAGAACGCCAAATTCCAGAACTTCATACCCCAACGCTGATTGAACGGGAACGACAGCCCGTTTTCCGGATTGGCCTGCTTTATCGGCGGCAGGCTGAACAGATAAGCCTTGATCGCCAGCACGTCATCACGGCTCAGCGCGGTGTAGGAGGTATAAGGCATGGCCGGGTACAGATTGCCCTGTGGACCGACACCCTCACGCACCGCACGGACAAACTGATCGTCACTCCAGCCGCCGATGCCGGTTTCCGGATCTGCGGTGATGTTGGTGCCGTAAATGGTCCCGAACGGCAGTTTAAAGGCAAAACCACCGGCAAAAGGTTTCCCCCCCGGTGTGGTGTGGCAGGCCACACAGTCGGCGGCACGTGCCAGATACTCACCGCGCGCCAGTTTATCGCTAATGCCTGCCGGCGCACCGGCGATCGGCGCTGCAGGCTCCGGGCCGACCGGGCGCAACAGGGTGTAGATCGCGTAACCGCCCGCTATCACCACTACTGCGACAATCAGCCATAACAGCCATCTCAGGGCGTTGCTCATGAGTCTCTCCCTTAATCCAACGCCTTGGCGGCCTGGTGGATGGCGGCGCGAATGCGCACGTAAGTGGCGCAGCGGCAAACGTTGCCGCTCATCGCCGCATCAATATCTGCATCGCTCGGGTTCTTGCTCTGGGCCAGCAGTGCGCTGGCGCTCATGATCTGGCCGGACTGGCAGTAACCACATTGCACCACATCCAGATTGACCCAGGCCGCCTGCACCGCTTTACCGGTCGGCGTCTCGCCAATCGCCTCAATGGTGGTGATTTTCTTGCCTTCGGCGGAAGAAACCGGCGTCATGCAAGAACGCACCGGCACGCCGTCCAAATGGACGGTGCAGGCACCACACATGGCGATGCCGCAGCCAAATTTGGTACCGGTCAACCCGGCTTCATCGCGCAGGAACCACAGCAGCGGCATGTGTGGGTCGCCATCAAACGTCAGCGGTTGGTCGTTTACGGTTAAAGTTATCATGCTGTTCTCCTTGATCAGACGCTGGCGTCACTGTTGGGACGGTGTAAAGGCAGGTTTAGTGAGCTGCGGGGGCGCCCGAGCAGCGCCAGCGCATTACCGACCGCCGGAGCTATGGTGGGTACACCCAGTTCGCCTACGCCGGTCGGAGCCTCACTTGAAGGCACAATAATCACCTCTATTTCCGGCATTTCGTCGATACGCAGCGGACGGAAATTGTTGAAGTTGGACTGCTCAACCACGCCGTCTTTTAACGTAATGTTGCCGTACAGTGCGATGCTCAGACCGTAGCCGATGCCGCCCTCAATCTGCGCGCGGATCACATCCGGATTGACCGCCACGCCACAGTCCACGGCGCACCACACCTTGTGCACCCGCGGAATGCCCCCTTCGCCGATCGACACCTCGGCAATCTGCGCCACCCGGGTATTAAACGCCTTGGCAACGCCAACGCCACGCGCGCGGCCATCCACCACCTTCGCACCCTGCCAGTTAGCGGCTTTCGCCACCGCCCGCAATACGCCGGCCTCACGCGGCGCATCCCCCATCAGCGCCAGCCGCCCCTCCACGGGATCCTGCCCGGTCTCCTGCAACAGTTGATCGATAAAGCTTTCCACCGCATGGCCAGTATGGGTGCTGGCCACCGATCTCAGTGAAGTAGTAGGCACCTTGCCCGGCACGATATGGGCGTCACAAAGGAAACTCTCAAAGGTGTACGGCACTTCGCTGGCACCTTCGATCATCATCTGATCGACGCCGTTCACCACCAACGCCGTCATCGCGCTATTGAGCGACCAGGAGTGGCCAACGATGGTGTCACTCCAGCCCACCACCTTGCCGTCACGGATCGCTCCGCGCAGCCGGTGCAGGATCATCGGGCGATACCAGCCGTTGCGGATATCGTCTTCACGGGTCCATACCACCTTCACACCATGACCGGGGCCGATCGCCTTGGCCGCTGCGGCCATATCGGCAGCCAGATCCGGCCCTAACTGCGGGTTGCCCAGATCGATGCGGCGACCAAAACTGCCACCCGCCAGAATGGTTTCAATTTCTACCTTATCCGGCGGCAGTTGGAACAGGTCGCACAGCTGTTTGTGGTCGAGAGTTTGGATCTGACAGCCGTAACGCGCCTTGACGCTTTCGCCGTCCCAGAACAAATAGCCGTCCAGCGGCTCCATTGGCGCATGGGCGATGTACGGGAAGGTATATTCCGCTTCAATCACTTTGTCGGCTTTATCAAAAACCTGGTCTAACTCTCCGTGGCTTTTTGCCACTGCGCCGGGCTTTTGCGCCACCTGGCGAAACTCGGCAAAAATCTGTTCGGTATTACGCCGCTCGGCCTGCGAGTCGTCCCACTCCACCTGCAATTTTTCACGCCCCTGGATCGCCGCCCAGGTATTTTTGGCGTAGACCGCTACGCCGGTATCAGTCTGCTTCACCGCCACCACGCCCGATACCGCCAGCGCACGGCTGGCGTCAAACGAGGCCACTTTGCCGCCAAAACGCGGCGGTTTTTTGATGGTCACGGTCAGCATATCCGGCTCATGAATATCCTGAGTGAATTGCGCCGAGCCGTTGGTCTTCGCCAAGGAGTCCACCCGGTGCAGGCCGCTGGCCTTACCGATCAGGGTAAAATGTGCCGGATCTTTCAATGTCAACGTGGCGGGATCGGGTGGCGGTAATTGGCTAGCCAGCGCCGCGAACTCACCGAAGTCCGCTTCACGACCACTGGCTGCATGGCGGATTTTCCCCGCCTGCACGGTAATTTCCTGCGCAGAGGTTTTCCAGCTTTGAGCGGCAGCCTGAACCAACATCGCCCGCGCCATCGCGCCCATGCGGCGCATTTGCTCATAGGCATTGGCCACCGAGCTGGAACCGCCGGTACCCTGGAAACCGAACGACATGTTTTTGTAGACGTTGGTATCGACCGGTGCGGCAACTACCCGCACCTGCGCCCAGTCGGCGTCCAGCTCTTCGGCGACCAGCGTCGCCATGCCGGTATACACGCCCTGGCCCACCTCGGTATGTTTGCTGATAACGGTAACAATGCCGTTTTCGTCAATTTGCACGAAAGCATTGGCTTCAAAAGCGGTGTTTTCTGCTGCCGTGCCGGGGTTGGTTCGGGCCAGTGCGCCGGTAGACGGCAGATAGGCGCCGATCACCAACGCGCCAGCGCCGACGATAAACCGCCGCCGGGTAAGCGGGACTTCGGGTAGTTTCATTGCTCATCGCTCCAAAATGCCGATCAACCTTGATCAATGCGGCGAAATCATTCTTTTTATGCACGCCGTCTGCATCCGCAAGCACGGTGGGCTAATAGTTAGCGTAGTCTATTAATTTATCTGTTTAGCATTCGGGCTGGGTTTTCTGTTGCGGATTTGTGCTATGCATCGATCGGGGATTTCAGTCTCCGTGCTATAAATCAGGTATTTATTCATTAACACTCACGAGCGTGAACGTCATGTTACAGACCAATAAAAAATTCCGTTTCTATCGCCCACTGAAAAGCTTAACTCATACTTTTGGCGACCAATGGTTTGCATTGAAAGCGGAAGCCTTCGCCCGTTTTTTCGGTACGCCGACGTTTTTGGTTGGCCAAACGGTGGTGGTGGCCGTCTGGATCTACCTCAATCTGGCGGGTATCGCCAAGTTTGACCCCTACCCATTCATTCTGTTGAACCTGGCATTCAGCTTACAGGCGGCCTATGCTGCCCCGCTGATCCTGCTGGCACAAACTCGTCAGGCCGAGCGCGATCAGGCGCATGCGCTGACCGATGCTCAACACCGCGAGGATTTGGATGAGGCAATGGCGCAACGACAAACCCTCGCCGCGCAGCAATCTGAACAACTACTGGCGCTGTTGAAACAAAACACCGAGTTAACCACTCTGACCAAACAGATGGCCGAGCGCATTGAGAACCTGGCGATTCAGTTGGCAAACCGGGATCGCGCCTGAATTTGCCCCGCCACGGTTCAGTGATTGCACCAAATTGCATCAGGCGAGCGCCCGATATCGCGCCAGCGCCTGATTTGCAGGCTGGTATGGAAATTGCTTCTCCCGATCATGGCTATGAAGGAGAAGAAGATGAAAGCAATCGTCATTGGCGGCGGCATCGGCGGTCTGTGTACCGCCATCGCATTGAAGCGTTGCGGTATCGACACCGAGGTTTTTGAAGCGGTAAAACAGATCAAACCGGTTGGAGCCGCGATTTCCATCTGGCCCAACGGTGTCAAATGCCTTAACTACCTGGGGATGAAGGACGCCCTGCGCGCACTGGGCGGCCCAATGCATTACATGGCTTATCAGGAATACCTGCACGGCCAGACCCTGACACGCTTTAGCCTGGATCCGCTGATCGCCAGCGTCGGTGAACGCCCTTACCCGGTAGCCCGCGCCGAACTGCAGGCGATGTTGCTGGACACCTACGGCAGCGACCAGGTGCGCTTCGGCAAGCGCGTCAGCGGCATTGAAGAAACTCAGCAAGGTGTCACCGCCTGGTTTGAAGACGGTAGCCAGGCCAGCGGCGATTTTCTGATCGCCGCCGACGGCACCCATTCCGTCATTCGTCCTTATGTCCTGGGCCACGGGGTGGATCGTCGCTACGCCGGTTACGTTAACTGGAACGGGCTGGTGACCATTGATCAGTCCATCGCCCCGGCTGACCAGTGGACCACCTTTGTCGGTGAGGGCAAACGCGTGTCTTTGATGCCGGTTTCCGACAACCGCTTCTACTATTTTTTCGATGTGCCGCTGCCTACCGGATTGCAGGAAGACCGCAGCACCGCACGTGCAGATTTGCAGCGTTACTTTGCCGGCTGGGCCGAGCCGGTGCAGAAGCTGATTGCCGCACTCGATCCCGACACCATCAACCGCATTGAGATCCACGATATCGAACCCTTCGAACAACTGGTACGCGGGCGCGTGGCCTTGCTGGGTGACGCAGGACACAGCACCACGCCGGATATCGGCCAGGGCGGCTGTGCGGCCATGGAGGACGCGGTGGTACTGGCGATTGCCTTACAAACCAACTCGCTGGGCATTGAAGACGCGCTGCTGCGCTATCAGGAAAAACGCAGCTATCGGGTGAAGGATTTGGTGCTGAAGGCGCGCAAGCGCTGCGATGTGACCCATGGCAAAGAGATGGCGATCACTCGTGGCTGGTATGAAGAGCTAAAAACCGAAACCGGCGAGCGTATTCTCTCCGGCATGAAAGAAACCATAATGGGCGGGCCGCTGGCCTGAGTCGCTCCCCCTCGCTACTCGATACGGGGCGACCTCAGGTTTTAAGACTCCGTATGCGTCCCGCCGCCAGTTCGATCACCCGGTCCGCCGTGGCGATCGTTTCCGGCCGGTGGGCGATCAGTAAAATGGGCAGGCCAAGCTGGCGCAAGGTCCGGCCGATCAGCATCTCATTATTGATGTCCAAATGGCTGGTGGCTTCATCCAGGATCAGCAGTCGTGGCTGTTTGTACAATGCCCGCGCCAACAGCAAACGCTGTTTCTGTCCGGCGGACAGGGTGCCGCCCATTTCCCCGATTAACGTCTGATAGCCCATCGGCAACTTATCGATGTCCTGCTCCAACTGCGCCAAACGGGCGCACTCGCTGAGCTTTTGCTTATCCACCCGCGAAGAGAAAAATGTCAGGTTATCCGCGATAGAGCCGCGAAACAGTTGATCCTCCTGCAACACCACGCCGATATGCTGACGAACCTGTTGATAATCCGCCTGCCGGTGCTCAATGCCCAGCGTGCGTATCACTCCGGCGGTCGGTGGATACAACCCCAGCACCAGTTTGGCCAACGTGGTCTTGCCACTGCCGGAGGCGCCAACCAGCGCCACCACCTCGCCGGGCATGATCTGCAGCGAGACTTGCGACAGGATCTCCCGCTCAATGCCGGCATAGCTAAAACTGACCTGCTCCAGACTCAATGCCGGCCGATCGCTCGGCCAGACGCAGGCGGCTGATGGCCCACCCGCGCCACCTGCCGCCTGCGACGCCGCATCTTCACGCGCCGCCAGCACAATATCCGCCAGCCGTTCGTTATAGACATCCAGCATTCGGTAAGCGACCAGCTTGTCGATCAGCCCGTTGATGCTGGACGAGAAGCGGCCCTGAAAAGACATATAGGCCACCAGCATACCCACCGAAAACTGACCGGCCAGTACCGCGCTGGCGCCCAGCCATAGCACAGCCGCCCCCACCACGCTGCCGATCACCGTCTGCATAATGCCGTAAACCATCATCAGTTTGCTTTCACGCAGCTGAGCATTGCGCCGGGCGACGTTAAGGTTACGCCAGACCGATTCCCGCGGCGTCAGCGCTCCGTTGACCCGCAGGCTCAACACCCCGCGCAGGCTTTCCAGAAAGTGGCTGGATTCCTGGGTGCCGGCGACCCAGCTGTCTTCTGCCGCTTTACGCAGCGTACTGAACCAAAACAACCGCAGCAGGCCATAAACCAGGGCGGCTACCAAGGCCACCAGGGTTAATTTTGCACTGTAGAAAAACATCATGGTGAGGGTACCCACCACCAGCAACACATCCAGAAAGGCTTCGAGCAGCGTGGTGGTCAGGGTGTCCTGAATAGTGTCAACCGCATCGAATTTGGCGCTGATATCCCCCATATTGCGCGCCTCAAACCAGCCAATCGGCAGCCGCAGCAAATGGTGAAACACGTTCGCTGTCCACTGCATGTTGAAATTGACCGCCATGGTGAGGGTCGCCCACTGGCGGGCCAGTTCCAGTAGCGTTTGGGTTGCGGCCATCAGCAACATGGCGATGACGATCAGCGTCAACAGGCTGGCGTCCAGCGCCACCAAAACTTCGTCAATCACCAGTTGGTTGATCAACGGGCCGATCAGCGCAAACACTTCCAGCGCCAGGGCAAAACAGAAGATCCTGCCCAGCGCGGCCTTCAGCCCCTGGGTTTTGCCAATCAGATCCATCAGGCGGATCTTTTTACGCTGGTCTTTGGCTGCAAACTGGTGAGTGGGCGTCAGCTCCATCGCGACGCCGGTAAAATGACGGTCCGCCTCCCGCAGGCTCATTTTTACCTGGCCGCGTGCCGGATCGTGCAGCTCCAGCGTTTGCCCCCGTACCCGTTTGAGCACCGTAAAGTGATTCATGTCCCAGTACAAAATGCAGGGCAGTGCCAACAGGTGCAATTCTTCAAGCTCCAACTGCACCGCGCGTCCGCTTAAGTGCAGCCGCTCGGCACAACTCATCAATTGCGAAAATGTCATGCCGAGCTGCGAAACGTTAAATTGCGCGCGCAGCGTGGGCAGATCAACCCGATACCCATGCCAACCGGCAATCATCGCCAGACAGGCCACGCCACACTCCGCCGATTCCGTCTGGCGGATCAACGGCAGGCGCTTGCGCCATCCCCAGTTAATCACTTCGGTAACGTCCATGTTCAGATCCTCCCTTGCAGGCTCCATAATGGCTCCAGCAGCCACTCGTACAGGCGACGACTGTCCAGTTCTACATCTGCAGAAACGGTCATGCCGACGCGCAATGGCTCCTGCCGGCCATAAGCCGTAATGGTGGGTTTATCCAAGGCTACGATGACGCGGTAATGCCCTTCGTTTTCCTTCCACACCATCGGGTTTTGCAGCATCGCCTCGCTGGCGCTGAGGCTGGTGTCGGTAATCGCGCGGGTGGCACCATATTGCACGCCAAACTTTTCATAGGGGAATGAGGCAAAGCGCAGCCCCACCCGCTGTTGGGGTTTGATAAACCCGACCGCTTTACTCGGGGCAAAGAGTTCGACCTGCAATTGTGCATCGTCGGCAACCATCATCAGTAATGGATCGCTTTGTTTTACCGTCTGACCGGCCCGGGCCAGCACCACGGCGATATGGCCATCCACCGGCGCAGTCAGCGTATGATCGCGCTGGCCACCCAGTTCGATTTGTTGCTGTTTAATGCCCAGCAACTGGCGTTCAAGTTCTGCGTCACGCGCCTGCTGCTGCTGTTCCAGGGTTCTCAGCTCTGACGCCGCCGCGACCAGCTCGCGTTGTAGCCGTACCTGCGCCTGCCGCTGCAGTTCAACCTTTTCCTGCGCCTTCGCCAGCGCCATTTGCTGCTGCTGGAATTCAAGCTCTGAGACATAGCCTTTGGCGATCAGCTTGCGGTAACGCCCCATCAGCGACTGGGCCAGTTGCGCCTGCTGCTGAACCAGCACCATTGCCGCCTCTGTGCTGGCCAACTCCTGATTGAGCTGCGCGATGCGCTGGCGCACGCCGGTTTGTTGCAGGACACGGGTCGCCAGCTCTTGAGCACGCTGATGTTCCAGCATGCGATATTGGCGATTTAATGAATCAGAAACCGAGGCCAGAGTACCGATACCCTGCCCATTGAAATACTCGCCGCTGAGCCGATACAGCGCCTGGCCGGCCTTGACCGTCGCGCCTTCCGCCACCAGCCGTTCGGTAACCTGCCCGGCGCTGCGCGCCACCACCTTGATCAATCCGCTGGACGGCATCACCACCCCCTCCAGCCGCGCTTTGCGGGTATATTCACCCAGTATCAGAAATAGCATGATGGCCAGCACCAGCAGAATGCTGACCCAGGCATAGGCGGTTAAACTGAGGCTGGCGGGGATAATCACTTCACCCTCGGCCCTGGTGGCCTGAGCGGCAAAATAACCCTCGCGGTAAAGCTGGGGGGGACGTCCTGTCATTGGGGGTTACACCTTTATCGGCATTATAGGTCGATAATCAGCTTACTGACCGCGACGCTTCCATTTATGGACAAATCTTCGCGCCGAGATATATATTATTTTCATCAAGGTCATTGTCCCTAACAGCACAAAGAAATAAATCATCCACTTGGCCACCTCACAAGGGATATTGATCCTGAGCAGACCGCTATACTGGCTAAGACCCACAATAAAAAACAAATTTTGGGATAGCGTAACGCTAATAATGCTAATAATAAAAGCCGACCAAAACGCCTTCATAAAAGACACCGATTCAACATTAATATGCAACCATGCCAATATCTGACACAGTCGCATTAAACTAAGGTGACATACGTATTTATTACCAATTGCAGGTGCCACCATTATAGCTGCCAGAGTTACTTCTTGACGCATTTTGCGAACCGTTTCCACTACCCAAACAAGCATTCAGTGAACCAATTGATGAACCGACCACACTGCCAAAAACAGCTCTGGCGCCTCGCGCAATAAGGCCACCCGCCACCCCACCTAAGACAGCAAAACCAAGTGCACTTGCGCACTCTGAGCTAATTATAGGGGTTGAAGCAACTGCCGGGTTGTAAGTCTGCCCCCCGTAGTTAGCGGATATCCCGCGGCCATAGTGATTTACTCTGGTTCGGGTATCTACACTGCTTTCACCACCACCGCCAATCATCATAATTTCGGTTTTCGTTAACGCTTTCATAATATTCCCTTATTTGTTTATAATGTTAATATTTAAACTCTATCATTGAACCGCATACAGCAGATGTAGATATAAACACACACCGCCGTCATGTCAATATATAAAGCCATTTACGCCAATATAATCACCGCGACTAAAACAATAAATTACACGAAACAGTTAACTGCACCACCAATATATACTGGGAATTTTCCAAATGAATTAAAATAATTTACTCGAAGTCAATTAACTCCCTGCCACAATATTTCAATCCCCAGAGCCAATAATCCGATAAAGAAACAACGGCGAAATACTGCCGGGCGACAGTGTCTACGCAGCACGCCACCCAACCACATCCCCACTAGTGCAGGAACCAATGCCAAAAATGACGTGCCCAGCAACGCCCCCGGCAATGCATGCTGCCACGCCAGCCCGGCGGCGAGTGCCAATGTCGAAACGGTGAATGACAGTCCCAATGCCTGCACCAGATCGTCACGTGCCAATCCCAATGCATTTAAATAAGGTACTGCCGGGATCACAAATACCCCGGTAGCACCGGTAATCAACCCGGTCAGCACACCACACAGAGGCCCCAACCCGCGTTCAACCTCTGGTGATATTTGCCACTGAAAACGGCTAAAGCCCAACAACGCGTATACCACCAGACAGACTCCCAACGCCAGCGGTGCCAGCGGATTATTACCGGTGGTCAGAGTGCCCGTGGTCGGCAATGTCCCCAATGCGACACAGGCCATCATTGGCCACAACCTGCGGCAAAGTGCGCGGACGTCCGGCCCGGTGCACAACTGCCAGAAATTAGTCACCAGCGACGGCACCAACAGCAGCGCCGCTGCCTGCCCTGGGGGCATCAGCAAGCTGAGCAACCCCATAGACACCGTCGGCAGCCCCAGTCCAATCACCCCTTTTACCGTGCCCGCCAGCATAAAGATGCCGAGCAAGGCTAAAATTTCGGGTAGCGTCAACAACATAGGTCTATCCTTCCATCATTATCCTTTAGTGGATGGATTGTCTGCAGCCCTTGCCTGCCGCACAATGCGGCAATCACTGAGCCAGCCTGTGGCAAACACGTAGGAGAAGCCGATGCATTTCGATTTTACCGACCTGCGGTTGTTTGTCGCCGTGGCGGAAGCCGGCAGCATCACTGCCGGGGCCGATCGCGCCTGCCTGTCGCTGGCATCAGCCAGTGCGCGCATTCGTGGGTTGGAGCAACAGGCCGGTGTTCAACTTTTGGATCGGGGCGCACGGGGGGTACAAACTACCCTGGCCGGTGAACGCCTGCTGGGCCATGCCCGTCTGCTGTTACAGCAAAGCGAACGGCTACGGGGCGATATGGCCGAGTTTTCCCCGGGCAGCGCCTGTCATTTGCGTATCCTCGCCAATACCGTCGCCGCCAGCACCTTTCTACCGGAGTTGCTGGCCGACTATCTGCTGCTTCACCCACAGACGGATATTGTGCTGGAAGAACTGCCCAGTACGGCAATCAGCCAGTCGATCCTCGATCAGACTGCGGATATCGGCATTGTCGCCAACCATGCCGACCTGCGCGGACTGGAAAACTACCCGTTCCGCCAGGATCGCCTGGTGCTGGCGCTACCGGTCGATCACCCATTAGCCGGCCGCGCCAGTGTCAGTTTTAGCGAAACGCTGGCCTATGACTTTATTGGCTTGAGTGACAACAGCGCACTGCAGCAACATTTGGCACAACACGCCGTACGCAGCGGTAGCGCAATGCGTTTACGCGCACGGGCAGGCAGCTTTGAAGTGGTGTGTCGGATGGTAACGCGCGGTGCCGGTATCGCCGTGGTACCGGAAGAGATCGCCCGGCAACGGCCGGGCATGCAAGTCAGGATTATCGCGCTGGACGATGCCTGGGCCACGAGACAGCTATCTATAGTAGTGCGTCAGTTGGCCCAGTTATCGCTACCGGCACAGCGGCTCGTTGCTTTCCTGCAACCGCATTAGCACCGCTTTCTAACCATAATAGTTAATGGCTACCCGGATTGGCACGCAGTCTGGCTACCTGCGTTTCGACCTCACGCCAGGCTGGCTTATCACCCGCATAACGCTGACGCAGGTAGTTCACCAGATCTGCCACCTGCCGATCGGAGAAACTGTCCTTGAAGCCCGGCATAAAGCCCAGATCGGCGGTGGCCGGTTTGGCAATGCCCTGCAGGATCACGTTGATCAGGTTATCCGGTCGCTCACTGAAAATATTGGTGTTATTGGCCAGATCCGGGCTGACGCCAAACAGCTGCGGCCCGCCGCTGGCGGCACTGTGACAGGCCTGACAGGCGCCCTGAAACAGCCGTTCACCGGCCTGCTGACCCAGGGTCGGTTGCAGATTGGTGGCCAGCTTGACCTGCGGTTCTACGTTCAATGGAGCCGGGCTGCTTAACGAAATCAGATAATTGGCCATCGCCCGCACGTCAGATTCCGGCAAGGTAGCCAGTTCGCTGACCACCGGGCCCATTGGCCCGGTCGCGACGCCGTGATCGGTAGAATGGCCGCTGCTCAGGTACTGGAACAGTTGATCTTCATTCCAGGGTTGGTCCGCCGTGGCCAATTGGTTTAACGCCGGCGCCTCCCAGCCATCCACCATCGCCCCGGCCAGGAAGCTGGCGCCGCCCTTTTCCGCCCCCATCAGGTTACGCGGCGAATGGCAGGCCGCACAGTGCCCCAAACCATTGACCAAATAAGAACCCCGGTTCCACTGCGCCGTTTGCGCAGGATCCGGCTGGAATTCACCCTGGCGCAGAAACAGCGCATTCCAACCGGCCATCAGCGGGCGGACATTAAACGGAAAACGCATCTGATTAGCCGGATTCCTCTGCGCGACCGCCGGCTGCGACATCATATAGGCATACAGCGCCTGCATATCGCCGTCGGTCATCTTGCTAAACGACGTATAAGGAAATGCCGGGTACAGATTATGACCGTCGCGGCTGATGCCCTGACGCATTGCCCGGTCAAAAGCGGTAAACGACCAGTTGCCGATACCGGTCTCCACATCAGGCGTGATATTGGTGCTGTACAGGGTGCCGAACGGCGTTGCCATCGCCAGCCCACCGGCGTTGGTTACCCCTTCCGAGGCGGTGTGGCACACCGCGCAATCCCCGACGGCGGCCAGTTGACGACCCCGTTCCAGGGTAGCGGCCGACCAGGTACCCACTCCCGCAGTGGCCACCGGGGCAATTTCGGCACGCCACGGCAGTGCCGTAGCCGCTACGCCCAACACCGCGCCAAAAATACTGGCCGCGCCGCCAAACCACCATTTATTGCGCCTGGGCTTGACCGCTGGCGCAGCCTCCTGCCGGGCGCTATCCGGGCCGTTCAGCGCTTCGCGCAGGCGGTCGGAAGTGATCGGCAACTCGCGGAAACGAATGCCGGTGGCATCAAATACCGCGTTGGCAATGGCTGCCGCGCTGGGTACCGATGCAGACTCCCCGACCCCCAGCGGCGGATCGTAGGGCCGTGGCATCATCACCACGTCAACTTCCGGCACCTCAGGGAAAGTCAGGATCGGGTAAGCCCCCCATTCCTTGCTGGAAATGGTCGATTCTTCGAAGGTCACCCGCTCTTTCAGTACCCGACTGGTCGACTGGATCACGTTGCCGTGGATCTGATGACGCACACCGTCCGGGTTGACCATCATGCCAGCATCGTGTCCGACCACAATACGCGTCACCGCCACTTCGCCGCTGGCCTTGTCGATCGCCACATCGGCCACCCAGGCCGCCCAGGCGGCACCAAAACCGGGGAATTTGCTGTGAATATAGCGCGCATAGGCAAAACCACGCCCGCGTAGCACACCGTCTTCCGCCGGGGTTTGCATCGGTTCGGTATGCGGCGTCCAGCCTGCACGTTCGGCGGTGCTGAGCATCAGTTCGGTGGCCCGCTGATCCTTGATATAACGTAGTCGGTATTCGAGCGGATCCACACCGGCCGCGGTGGCCAGCTCATCAATATAAGACTCGTGCGCGAAGGTATTCGGCAGTGCCGACACGCCACGCATCCAGGAGGCGCGAACGATTGGCGCCATATCCTCAATGCTGACGCGCAGCTCCGGGTATTCGTAAGGCGGCACCGAGGTGCGATCCCCCATCTCATAGGCCACCGGCACCGGTTCAACCATTCCGGTCAGCAACAACGCCAGCGTGGGTGCGCCGTTGGACGGGTAATAGGTGCGAAAATCATAGGCCACCGGATGACCGGCGGCGTCCAGTCCACCATCCACCTCCATCAGTTGTGCGGTGCCCTTGGGTTCCCACAGGTGTTCCTGCTCGCGGGTGAGTTGCACCCGCACCGGCCGACCAACCGCTCGCGAAAGTAATGCCGCATCGGCACAGACATCATCGGCACAGTTACGGCCATAGCAGCCCGCCGCCTCCCTGCGGATAATTTCGATTTGTTCTTCCGGGTATTCCAACAACCAGGCGAGATCGGCACGCAGCAGGTGCGGGTTCTGGCTGCCTGACCAGACCTGTAACTGCTGCGGCTGGTAGTCCGCCAGCGCACAAGACGGGCCGATCGAGGCGTGCAGTTGATACGGCCACAGGTAACTGCGGGTAAAGCGCCGATCGGCAGCGGCCAATGCCGCATCTACGTTGCCGGTGTCATGCACCACCCGTGTCGAATGCGGGTTATCACGCAGCGCCTGCGCCACGTCGGTCATCTGCGGCAGGTTACGCCGCCAGTCCTTCCAGCTCACCTGCAGCGCCTGCGCTGCCTTGATCGCCTGTTCTTCGCGCTCGGCGACAATGCCAATAAAATCCCCGATCACCACCAGTTTGACGATGCCGGGAATATGGGCAATGGACGACTCGTCCACCGCCAGCAGGCTGGTGCCGACAAATTCACCACTGTCATAACCGGCATACGGCGGCCGCACCACCCGGCCATGCAGCATGTTCGGCAGTCGCATGTCGTGTACATAGGTAGATTCGCCGGTAGCCTTGGCCGGGATATCGACACGCGCGGTGCTGGTGCCAACCAAGCGGTATTCGGCCTGCGGCTTGAGCGGCGCATCGCCGGAGATCGAGATCTCAACATGCACACCGGTGACCAGTTCGCCGTAGCTCAGCGCTTGTCCCTGTAGGCCGACAACCCTGCCGTCATTCAACGTCAGTTGTTCAACCGTAACGCCAAAGTGCCGCGCGGCCTGTTGCAGCAGCCAGCGCCGTGCCTCGGCCGCCGCGTTACGCAGCGGCACGGCAGAAATCTGTAGCGTGGCGCTGGCGATGGTCGCACCCTGGTTTGGCGTGCTTTCGGTATCGCCCAACACCATGCGCACCTGTTCCATGCGCAAGTAAAGTTCTTCGGCGACGATTTGCCCCAGCGCGGTGCGCACCCCGGTGCCAAGATCGACATGGCCGTTGAAGGCGTAAACCTCACCGCTGTCGCAAATGGCGATAAACAGCCCCGGCTCTTTGGGTTTCAGGCTCGGCGTCTGGCCTTTCGGCACCAGACCCGGCGGCGGCTGGATCTGATCGATAATCAGCAGCGTGCCATGGCGCTGCAATAATTCGGCCTGGCTCGGTAATGAGGAATGGGTGTCAGTCATGGGGCGAGGTTTCCTCACTGCGGCAAAGAATGATGGCGCGCTGAACCGCACGCAGGATTTCGATATGGGTGCCGCAGCGGCACAGGTTGCCGGACAGCGCCTGGCGGATTTCGCGGTCGCTGGGCGACGGATTGCGATCCAACAGGGCTTTGGTGGTCATGATCATGCCATTCAGGCAGTAACCGCACTGCGCGGCCTGTTCTTCTATAAAGGCCCGTTGCACCGGGTGCAGATGGTCGCGATCGCCCAGCCCTTCCAGCGTGGTCACCGCGCGGCCGCTCATACCCAGCGCCGGGATCACACAAGAGCGTGCGGCGATGCCGTCTACCAACACGGTGCAGGCCCCGCATTCACCGAGACCACAGCCGTACTTTGGGCCGTTGAGCGCCAAATCGTTTCGCAGTACCAATAGCAGAGGGGTATCCGCCATGACTTGGATATGAATATTTTCGCCGTTGACTGACAGCATCAGCGGATGCTCCGTCAGTGTTTTTACCGCACCTTCCCTGGGCAATTGCACTTCAGCTATCGCCATTGTTGCGTCTCCGCCTGCGCTCTGGTTATACCCGTCATCTTTCAAGCCGCAGCGTTGTTACCTGCACTTGCCCATCCCCAGTGACTTACTCGAGTAAGCGCGTGGGGATGAGCAAGCTGGGCGCCTAGCTGCAACTTGAAAGCTCTAGGGTATGTATTGTGGGCTGTGACCTCGCCGCCAGTGCACCCACCAGACAACCGCAGTTGCGGGTGGCGAATCAGCCGGGCGGCTGGTCTTCCAGCATTTTATTGAGCAGGAACATCAGTGCTATACGTTCGGCCGGATTCAGCGTACCGAAAGTTAATTCTGTGATCGTCGCCGCATGCGGCACCGTTTCTGCCAGCAGCGCGGCTCCGGTATCGGTCAGCCCAACCACCACTTTGCGTCGGTCGATCGGATCCGGCATCACGGTGATCAGGTCACGCGCCTTGAGACGCTCGACAATCCCGCGAATGGTGGCCTGATCGACCGCCGTCACCTGCACCAGTTCGGTCAACGAACTTGGGCCCATGTCGCGCACCGCGCACAGGGTAATAAACTGCACGGCAGTCAGTTGCGAATCGCCCACGTTTTGCTGGAAAATCGCCACGTGGCGCTGATAAACCTTACGCAGCAGGTGCCCGACTTGTTCAGTAAAGTGATAATTTTCGGTCTTGCCGTTATCTGCAGCCGGGTATTCGGGGGGCGTCATTGCGTTACTCTCACCATCTATGGAAACCACCGAGAATAGTACAAACCCCCGCGTTTAGCAGCAAGGTTAACCCTGGCTGACTCGCGACGCCGCCGGTGCCACCACTTCGCCATCGGCCACCACCGTGGTGCCGTCCAGGCTGATGTCGCAGTGACGTAACGCGATATCCATATGGCACGGCGTTTTACGCGTGCCACCGACCTCGGTATTTGGGCCAGTGGAGAACAGGAAATTGCCGTAGAAGGCGCGCGCATCCATACACATCCCGTCGTTTTTATCGTGCAACCCCATCGCCGTCCACTGCGCGCGCGGCTGCAAGCCCCAACCGATATGCGAAATGCCGTACACCTCCGGATCGTTGAAATACTTCATGTACTCCCGCAAATATTCCGCCTCAAAGCCGCCGTGAATGCGCGTGACAAAGCCTTTATCGATCTCCAGCGTAATGCGTTCACGTGCATAGCTCTTGAACGGCAGCAGGATATCGCCCACCTCCAGAACCAGCACCCCTTCAGCCTGTTCTTCATTCGGCCAGGTGAACAGGAAGCCGCTCGGCCAGTGATCCCAGCGCCCCGGTTCGTCGGCGTAGCCGTATTCGGTCACCGTCGGATATTGCCCCAACGGCGCACGGAAATCGCTGCCGGCGGCAGACTTCACCTGCATCAGCTTTGCCTGCTCCAGCACCGCCGCCGCCGCCAACACTCGCGCTTTGTCCTCTGCATTAGGCAACATGCGTGCCAACACCTCCGGAGGTTCGACGGCCAGCAGAATACGCGTGCCGGTTTTCAGGATCTGCTCCTGCTCCGGCGAGTGCAGCAGCATCATGGTGTCGACAATCAGATCGGCCGCCTCCAGTGCACGTTGTGCTGCGTGGTTACCGGTCAACGCCGTATCGCCACAGTAAGCCGTCATGTCATTGCCCATGGCGCGCGGATGGTTAAATGACGGCAGTTCGACCGCGTAAACCTTGGCGCCCAGACGCAGTGCAGCATCGGTGGCGGCGCGCACCGTACGCGCATCGGAATAGTGACTTTTCAGGATCGCCACGCTTTGCGAAGCATCAATCTTCGACAGCGTAAGCACCTGCTCGAACAGTTGAACCAACTGACTATCATTGACCGCCATGTGTATCTCCTGTCTCGCTAAGGGTTGGCCGACACGCCTGGCGTCGGTGATGTTATTTTGTACAAATTAAAGTGATCACACTCTTTTAATTATCTAAGCCGAAAATCGAACAGGAAGCAAGGCCGCGGAGCCACCCATAAGCAAATCCTATTTTAAGCCCTACCCATCCTGTGATTAACATGAGTTTAACAGCAATGGCCGGTTAATTAGCGTGAGCCAGATCTAAATTAACACTTGTGCAACTTTGCGTTATTTAGCGCATACACTATAAATCAATCGTCCGGCATCATTGCGGATGACAGGTAAAAAACCAAACAGTCAGGGGAAAAATGATGAGCAAACAACAACGCATTGCCGTGGTCGGTGCCGGCCTGGGTGGCGCTGCCGCCGCCGGTCTGCTGCAGAAAGCCGGCTTTACCGTCGACCTGTACGAACAGAGCCCGGTGTTTTCACGCCTGGGGGCCGGTATCCATATGGGGCCGAACGTCCTGAAGATTTTCCGCCGTCTCGGCATCGAGCAGCCGCTGGAGCAAATGGCCTCGCACCCGGATTTCTGGTTCAGCCGCGACGCCGAAAGCGGTGACTATCTGTCGCGCATTGAGCTGGGCGCCTTTGCCCGCAAAGAGTACGGTGCGGCTTACGTGACGGTGCATCGGGGCGATTTGCAGGCGTTGCAGATGGCCGCCCTGCAACCGGGCAGCGTGCATTTTGGCAAGTGCCTGAGCAAGATTGAGGAGCGTGACAACGAAGTGGTGCTGAACTTTGCCGATGGCACCCAGGCCCGCGCCGATATCGTGATTGGCGCCGACGGCATCAACTCACGCATTCGGGAACACCTGCTGGGCGCAGAAGCGCCCACCTACAGCGGCTGGGTCGCCCACCGCGCGTTGATCCGCGGCGAGAAACTGGCCAAGTACAACCTGAGTTTCGAAGACTGCGTGAAATGGTGGTCGGCAGATCGCCACCTGATGGTTTATTACACCACCCAAAAACGCGACGAGTACTATTACGTCAGCGGCGTGCCCCACCCAGCCTGGGATTTCCAGGGCAGCTTTATCGACAGCAGCCGCGAAGAAATGTACGAAACCTTTGCCGGCTATCACCCGATTGTGCAAGCGCTGATCGAATCCAGCGAACAGGTCACCAAATGGCCGCTGTTAAACCGTAAACCGCTGCCGCTGTGGAGCGAGGGCCGCATGGTGTTGCTGGGCGACGCCTGCCACCCGATGAAACCGCACATGGCGCAAGGCGCGGCGATGGCGATCGAAGATGCGGCCATGCTGGCGCGCTGCCTGCAGGAAACCGGTTTGACCGACTACCGCACCGCTTTCCAACTGTATGAAGCCAACCGCAAGGAACGCGCCTCCCGCGTCCAGTCGGTCTCCAATGCCAACACCTTCCTGCGCACTCAGGAAGATCCGGCCTGGGTTTACGGCTATGACCTGTACGCGCAGACGCTGAAGTCGGAGAACGCCGCATGAGCCATTTTCTGTATGGCGCCAACGTGCAGGCCAACGGCATCCGCCAGCACTACCTGCGCTACGGGGGCCAGGGGCCGGTCCTGATCCTGATCCCCGGAATCACCAGTCCGGCGATCACCTGGGGCTTCGTTGCCGAACGCCTGGCCGAGCGCTACGACACCTATGTGCTGGACGTGCGCGGTCGCGGCCTGTCCGCCAGCGGGCCGGATCTGGCCTATGACGCCGAAACCTGCGCCGAGGACGTCAACGCCTTCGCCGCCGCATTAAAGCTGGAAAACTACACCCTGCTCGGCCATTCGATGGGCGCGCGCTTTGCCCTGCGCGCCGCTGCGTTACAACCGGCTGGCGTACGCCGGTTGGTTTTGGTCGATCCGCCGGTTTCCGGCCCCGGCCGTCGTGAATATCCGGGCAAATGGCCCTGGTACGTAGATTCGATCCGTCAGTCGCTGCAGGGAATGGACGCCGAACAGATGCGCGCCTACTGCCCGAGCTGGAGCGAACAGCAGCGCCAACTGCGGGCCGAGTGGCTGCACACCTGCTACGAACCGGCGATCCAACGCGCCTATGAAGATTTTCATCAGGTCGACAGTCATCGCGATTACCCCTCACTGAGCATGCCGACGCTGCTGATGATTGCAGGCCTTGGCGGTGTGATCCAACCGGAAGACGCAGCGGAGATCCGCCAGTTGCAGCCGGAAATCACCCTGGTAGAGGTTGAAAAAGCCGGCCATATGATCCCGTGGGACGACTTCGACGGTTTCTTCCGCGCCTTGGGCGATTTTCTGGATTAATTAAGGAGCCTTTGTCATGAGCAAAAATTACCGTATCGGCCAGATCGTGCCCAGTTCCAACACCACGATGGAAACCGAGATCCCGGCGATGCTGACGGCACGCCAGTTGATCCGTCCGGAACGCTTTACCTTTCACTCCAGCCGCATGCGCATGAAGCACGTCAGCAAGGCGGAACTGGCGGCGATGGACGCCGAATCAGACCGCTGCGCACTGGAGCTGTCCGACGCCCAGGTTGATGTGCTGGGCTATGCCTGCCTGGTGGCGATCATGTCGATGGGGTTGGGTTATCACCGCGAGTCCCAGGCCCGGCTGGCGCAGGTTACCCAGGACAACAACGCCGCAGCCCCGGTGATCAGCAGCGCCGGTGCGTTGGTCAACGGCCTGAAGGTGCTGGGTGCCAAACGCATTGCGCTGGTCGCCCCCTACATGAAGCCACTGACCCAAATGGTGGTGGACTATATCGAGCACGAAGGCATCGAGGTCAAGGTGTGGCGCGCGCTGGAGATCGCCGACAATCTGGCGGTCGGCCGTCATGATCCGGCCAAACTGCCGGGCATTGTTGCCGAGATGGATCTGAGCGGTGTCGACGCTATCGTGCTGTCTGCCTGTGTGCAGATGCCGTCCTTACCGGCGGTCGCTACCGTTGAGGCGCAAACCGGCAAGCCGGTGCTGACCGCCGCTATCGCCACCACCTACGCCATGCTGACGGCACTGGAACTGGAGCCGATCGTTCCCGGTGCCGGCGCCCTGCTGTCCGGCGCTTATTAAGGGGGCAAAATGGCAGCCGAAAACTCGCTTACCGATAACTACCACGGCGTCTGGGGTAACCGCATCGGCTTCGGTCTGCGCCCGGCCCTGTTGGTGGTCGACTTTATGCAGGGTTACACCACCGAAGGCGCGCCGCTATTCGCTCCCGGCGTGGTCAGCGCGGTCGAGGAAAGCGTGGCTCTGCTGACAACCGCACGCCAGGTGGGAATTCCGGTGATCCACACCAATATCCGCTATCATGCAGGGCATTTTGCCGATGGCGGCATCTGGGTGAAAAAAGCACCGGTTATGAAGGACATGGTGGAGGGGAATCCGCTGGCGGCGTTCTGTCCACAGGTGGCCCCGCGAGCCACGGAAGTGGTGTTGACCAAGCAGTATGCCAGCGCCTTTTTTGGCACCTCGCTGGCCCCCATGCTGGTGGCGCTCGGCGTCGATACTTTGCTGCTGGTCGGCTGTTCCACCAGCGGCTGTATCCGCGCCAGCGCTGTGGATGCGGTACAGCATGGATTCCGCACCATCGTGGTACGTGAATGCGTGGGCGATCGTCATCCTGGCCCGCATGAAGCCAACCTGTTCGACATCGACAGTAAATACGGTGACGTCGTGGCCAAACAGGAGGCAATTGATTATCTGAACCGGCTGTAATCCAGAGTTTCACCTGCACGGAGAGCTGAAAAATAAAGAAGGCGCGGCAAGCGCCTCAGGCGACCGCCCGATACAGGGCGGCTTCCAAGCAAACACACAACGCTCCTCCTCCGGAGGCCGCTATGCACCACCTGGAGACATCATCATGGCCATTGTTGAAACCCCGTTAACCGGGAAAGCGGGCGCAGAATCGCTTCTGTACCGCAAAATCACCTGGAAGCTGATCCCATTCCTCTGCTTGTGCTATCTGGCCGCCTACCTCGACCGCATCAACGTCGGGTTGGCCAAGCTGCAGATGGCCGATCAACTGCAATTGAGCGAGGCGGCCTTCGGTCTGGGAGCCGGGCTGTTTTTTGTCGGCTATATCCTGTTTGAGGTGCCGAGCAACCTGATCCTGCAACGGGTCGGTGCCAAGGTGTGGATTGCCCGCATCATGATCACCTGGGGCCTGCTTTCCGCCTGTACCATGTTCGTCACCACCGCTAATCAGTTTTACGTCATCCGATTTCTGCTCGGCGTGGCGGAGGCCGGTTTCCTGCCCGGCGTGCTGTATTACCTGACGCTGTGGTTCCCAACCTACCGCCGCGGCCGCATTATTGCGTTGTTCATGATCGGCCTGCCGCTGTCGAGCGTACTGGGTGGCCCGATTTCCGGCTGGATCATGGGGCATTTTGATATGCGTCACGGGCTGCATGGCTGGCAATGGTTGTTCCTGCTGGAGGGCATTCCCAGCGTGCTGCTGGGGGTACTGACTTTCTGGGTGTTGCCGAACAATTTCCGCCAGGCCAAATGGTTATCCGACGAAGAGAAACAGCGTATTGCCGAGGATTTGGCGCAAGACGACGCCGAGGCCGGCCACAGTAAACACAGCTTCCGTGACGGCTTCTTTAATCTCAAGGTCTGGATGCTGGGCGGCATTGACTTCTCAATCCTGCTTAGCGCCTATGCGATGGGGTTCTGGATGCCGACCTTTATCAAAACCGCCGGGGTGACCGACATTACTACCATAGGTATGCTGACCGCGCTGCCGAGCGTCGCCGCCCTGCTGGGGATGCTGTTGATCGGCACCAGTTCTGACCGTATGCGTGAGCGACGCTGGCATATCATAGTGCCGTTTATTGTCGGCGCGATGGCGATGGCTGGTAGCACCTTCTTCACCCATAACGTGATCGCCACGGTGCTGTTGTTCTCTGTCGCCCAGGCGGCGATCATCGGGGCGGTACCGGTGTTCTTCAGCCTGCCCGCCACCTTCCTGCGCGGTACCGCAGCGGCAACCGGCTTCGCACTGGCCTGCTCGTTGGCCAATATCGCCGGGTTGGTGAGTAATTCGCTGATGGGGCTGGCGCTGGATCTGACTGGTAAAAGCGGGGGCGCACTCTGGGCGTTCGCCGGTTGCCTGTTGATCAGTTCCCTGCTGGTGGTCGCGCTGCCGGCCAAGGTGGTTAACCGCTGAGAATGTCGGGCTCCGTTCGCGGGGCCCGACTTAGTGGCAGGTGAAATGCCCGTCTGCCGCCTCGCCCATGCGTTGCAGCAAACGATGACCTATATTGTTACTCCAGTTGAAGCTGTTTTGCAGCACCACCACCGCCGTTTTATGGCGCAGATCCAGGCCGATATAGCTGGAATAGCCGCCGATAAACCCCACCTGATAGGTAATTTGCTGCGAACCCACGTCGTCGACCACCCAGGCGATGGCCGCCGCCTCTTTACTGCGCGCAAAATGCACGGTCAGCGAGTCTTTCAGCGCCTGATCCAGTGCCGCCGAACCGGTAGGAACGAAATGTGCCTGCGCATAGCGCAGCAGATCGTCGGCGTCGGTATATAACCCGGCGGCGCCAATCATATAGGAAGAAAACTGCCAGTCGGGCACTGGCTGCCCGCGCCGAATAAACTTGGGCTGATCCCCGGCATGGCCAATGGCCCGTTGCGCGTAGCCCGGTAACTGCTGCGCATCGTAGCTGGTGTGGGTCAGCCCCAACGGCTGGAGGATGTTTTCCGTGGTCAGACGATCGACGGTTTTACCGGTGCGCCTTTGCAGGATGTAATCCAGCAGCGCATAGCCCAGATTGGAATAACGCGGGGCTTCAACGGCCGGAGCCTCAAACTGCGCCAGGTCGTCGAGGACTTTTGGCGTATCCAGCGAGCCATAAAAATTATCGCCGGTAAACAGATAGCGGACAAAGGCCCCCAGCATCTCCGGCGTCATCATCTGACGCGGCAAGCCCGAGGTATGGGTCACCAACTGCAGCAAGGTAATTTTGGCCGCATCCTTGCTGAGCAAGGTACCCGGCGGCAGTAAGGTTGCCAACGTATCGTCCCAATGCAGCATACCCTTGTTGACCAACACCACCGTCACTTCGGCGATAAACCCCTTACTGACCGACCCCACGGCAAACAGCGTATTGCCGCTGACCGGATAGCCTTGCGGCGTATCGGTCACGCCGTAGCCATAGGTGTGCGCCTGTCCGTCCGCCGTCAATACGCCCACCACCAACCCCGGCGTCTGCCGGCCGTCGATGATCGGCCGTGCCAGGCTGTCGACCTCGGTTTGCAGGTCAGCACTGCACGCCAAACGCCGGCTTTCCAACGGTGATGTGTCGGTCGGCATGCGTGACAACGTGCCACAGGCTGAAAGCAGCAATGGCATAATCAAAGCAAAACAGCGCGTTAGGAGGATTCTTATCTTCATTGCTCACGGGCCAAAAAATAATCGGCGCATGATAAACCATCACACCGCCCATGTCCCCGTGGAATGAAAAAAGGACGCAAGCAAGCTTGCGTCCTTAGTGGCCATTTTGGTTAACGTCGTGGCTATTACTGGTCTTTCAAGCCACGGTTAATCAGCATAGGTTCAATGCTTGGCGCTTTGCCGCGCCAGTCGATGTACAGTTTCTCCAGGTCCTGGCTGTTACCGCGCGACAGGATCATATTGCGGAATCGCTGGCCGTTCTCTGCGGTCAGGCCGCCATGTTCGCTGAACCACTGGAAAGCGTCATCCGCCAGCATTTCGGTCCACAGATAGGCGTAGTAACCGGCCGCATAGCCGTTACCCCAGATATGCTTAAAGTAGCTGGAACGGTAGCGCGGCGGCACATAGCTGAGATCGATTTTGTCTTTCTGCAGCGATTCGGCCTCGAACTTGTCCACGTCCTGCTGGGGTTGGTCGGCACTCAGCATATGCCAGTGCATGTCCAGCAGTGCCGCGGACAGCAGTTCGGTCATGTCATAGCCTTTGTTGAACTTGTCGGCCTTTTTGATTTTGTCGACCAGTTCCTGCGGCATGGCTTCACCGGTTTTGTAATGCTTGGCGTAGTGCGCAAAGACCTTGGGATCGCTGGCCCAGTGTTCATTGAACTGCGATGGGAATTCAACAAAGTCACGAGCGGTGTTGGTACCGGACAGGCTCGGATACTCCTGATCGGCGAACATGCCGTGCAGCGCATGACCAAACTCGTGGAACATGGTGATCACATCATCGTAGGACAACAGTGCAGGCTGGCCTGGTGCCGGTTTGGTAAAGTTGGCGACGTTGTAAATCACCGGCTTGGTGCCTTTCAGCTTCGACTGCTCGACAAAGTTGCTCATCCAGGCGCCACCGCCCTTGTTGTCGCGCTTAAAGAAGTCGGTATAGAACAGCGCCAGTGATTTGCCGTCTTTATCGAACACCTCATAAACCCGTACGTCCGGCTGATAAACCGGGATGTCCTTGCGCTCCTTGAAACTGATACCGTACAGCAGGTTGGCGGCATAGAACACGCCGTTGTTCAGCACGTTATCCAGCTCAAAGTAAGGTTTGATCTGTGATTCATCCAGGTCGTATTTGGCTTTGCGTACCTGTTCGGCGTAAAACTGCCAGTCCCAGGCTTCAACCTTGAAGCCGCCTTTTTGCTGGTCAATCACCGCCTGAATGTCTTTGGCCTCACGTTCGGCTCGCGCGGTAGCCGCCGGGACGATATCGCGCATAAAGCTCAGCGCAGCATCCGGGGTTTTGGCCATCTGGTTTTGCAGCTTCCAGGCCGCGTAATTCGGGAAGCCCAGCAGTTTGGCCTGCTCGGCACGAATTTTAGCCAGCCGCGCAATGGTCTGGCGAGTGTCGTTAGCGTCGCCCTTTTCTGCACGATTCCACGAGGCATCAAACAGCGCTTTACGGGTATCGCGGTTTTTCAGACTCTGCAATTCCGGTTGCTGGGTGGTGTTTTGCAACACCAGCAGCCACTGTTTATCCAGCTTGCGTTCACCGGCCGCCTGGGCCGCCGCCGCCAGTTCGCCTTCCGACAGGCCGTCCAACTTCCCTTGTTCGGTGATCACCAGCGCACCCTCTTTGGTCGCCGCCAGCAATTTGTTGGAGAACTGGGTGCTCAGCGTTGCCGCTTCCTGGTTCAGCGCCTTCAGCTTGGTTTTATCGGCGTCGGACAGATTGGCCCCCGCCAGCTCAAAGTTCTTATAGGTCACTTCGACCAGTCGACGGGATTCTGCATCCAGCTTCAGCGCATCGAGCTGCTGATAAACGGCCTTGATGCGGGCAAACAGCTTGCTGTTGAGCATGATGGCATCATCCAACGCCGCCAGCTTCGGTGAGCTCTGCTCGTCCAACTTTTGCAACGCGTCACTGGTGTTGGCCGAGGTCATGGCGCCAAACACATTCATCACCCGCGACAGCATCGCGCCGCTTTGCTCCAGCGCCACGAAGGTATTTTTAAAATCAGGCTTGGCCGGGTTGTTGGCGATCTTCTCCACTTCCTCCAGCTTCTGCTTGATACCGGCGTCGATCGCCGGGGCATAATCGCTTTCTTTGATCAGATTGAACGGCGGTGCCTGGAATGGCAGACGACTTTGATAGAAGAACGGGTTCTCGTTCTTTTTATTGTTGTGTTGGTTGGCTTCACCGGTCACGTTAGCCTCCTTTGCCTGGCCACTTGGCAACGCGCTATGATCCGCGTGCGGATTGGTTTCTTCTGCCTGTGCCTGCGAGCCCAGCGCCATGCCGATCGCCAACACCAATGTCGATAAACGCATCAAATCGAAACTCCTCCATGTTCACAGAATAATGTCGCGGAGAGCTCATCTCCCCTTGAGTCACATCCTAGCTTAGGCGCAGTTGGCAGATTGAGCAAAAACAAGTGATTAGAAGCTAACCTGCCCGGCGATCCCGCTGATGCCAGCGTCTTTTTTAAAGAGACAGCACTCGGCCTAAAGGTGAGCGATAACACCATCTGTCTTTATAACCGGCGGTAGGTTTTCCGAATGAATAGCGCATGACTTTATCTTTTGACACGCACAGGTCATAGGCAGCTTTAACATTAAGCCAGGTAACAATAGTCCCGGGGCAGAAGTTATCATACGATTGATCATAACCCCCGTTGACGTAGTCAAAGCATATCCAGTCAGGGCTTTCCGCTTTGGTTATTAATTGGAATGCGCAGGGTTTGCCATCCAGGAAAAGGACATGCCCAAAAAACATGGCTCTTAAAGAGCCAAGCATATCCACCATTTCCTGATAGTAACCCGGTTTTTCACCCCAGCGTTTTTCATATAGCTCGAAGTAGACAGTGGCAAGTTGCTCTGGAGAAAAATTGGCTTGATCCACAATCTCGCCTCCTGCGTTGAGAAAACGATTCAGTTCCCTACGGCGGCTGCTTTTTGTCGAAGAGGAAAACCCGTCTTTACCGCAGCCTTTCGCCAGACAAATTGCCCGTTGGCTATTCAGCTTGAAGGTCGCATTTCTTGTATTTTTATCATTTAACGATGAAAGCAATTTTGTTTTAAAGGGGATCGTTGTCTTTAAATCAGGACTCAATGGCAATATGAGCTCATCTCGATTGAATGAATATCGATCAACTCCCAGTCTTTTGGACATTTTGCCAGTGAGGGCAAGATTTTTTCCACCCCAGGAACAAAATGCCCCCAACGGACGATCGTTATCGGCACGCTTAATGTAGTAGGCAGGCTGGCAGTCCAGACGTGCCTGAAAAAACTGCAGCACGTCAGGGTGAGTCATAAAACTCCCCCCATAGAGCTGGTGGCATAGTTGGTATTCGTTGGCTGTGGCAGGCTTCCACCCGGAAGCAAAAGAAGTCAATTTCCGTATCATGAATATTTTTCTAAAAATACAATAAAAACAGAATTATACCACAAACCCACACCATCTATAAGTCTTTGATTGTCCGGTTTTATATAACGGTTCATCCCAAACTCGCCTATAGACGCTTTATTAGCGGCGCATTAGCCTTATTCAACCGACTAATCATTCACCGAAATATTCCGACCTAACCGCATACCAACATCAAGTCCACAGGTAGCGTCACCCTCAAATAATTCTGAAAACGCGTCATGCACATAACCTAATTCGCACCAGCTTAAAACGTGCGGCTATTTAAATCAGGAGATGGATATTTCATGGCTACAACACCTCAACCCAATCAACAGATTTTGGGGGGACATTCGCATCGTCAGGAAAGCAAGGCCACGAATGAAAACCCCCTACTTAGCGCCAGAATAATCGGTCAGGGCACCCGATGCGTGGTCATGCTGCCAGGTTGGTTTGGTGATCATAACGTCTATCAGCCGATGCTCTCCTATCTGGATACCGAGGCCTTCACTTATGTGTTTGTGGATTTTCGTGGCTACGGCCAGTCACGCAACATAGCCGGCAGCTACACCACCAATGAAATGGTCGCTGACGTGGTCAACCTGATGGACAGCCTGGGTTGGCATCGCTTCGACGTCGTCGGACATTCCATGGGGGGGAAAATTGCGCAGATCATTGCGGCTCGGCACCCTGAACGGGTACGCAGTGCCGTAGGCCTGACTCCCGTTCCGGCCAGCGGGCTGGACGTAGAGCAGCAAGTTTGGCGCATCTTCGATCAGGCTGTCGAGGATGATACCTGCCGCCATTCGCTGATTGATTTTTCCACTCATCACCGATTGCCCCACCGCTGGGTCAGCGACACCGTTCAACAGTCACGCGCGGCCTGTGCCCCACCGGTATTTGGAGCCTACCTCCGTAGCTGGGCGCTAGAGGATTGCTCCATCGAGACTTACGGCTGCACGGTCCCCTTGCTGTTACTGATTGGCCAGCACGATCCGGCACAAACACTGCCGATGATGGATAGCACCTGTTTGAAGTGGTTCGTCAATGTGCAGATAGAACTGCTTGAAGGCTGTGGACACTACCCAATGCAGGAAATCCCGCTTTATCTGGTGGGTGCCATTGAGCGTTTCTTGCGTAAACAAACTAAGTAGTCGCGACTCCGCTGGAGGTTTACACCATGCATACTGACATTCCATCGTCTAAAAAACCGTCGGTTAAAACCGGCGATCATGCCAGGCCAATCCGTCGCCTGCATCATTTCGCCTGGCGCTGCCGGGATGCAGAGGAAACCCGACATTTCTATGAAGATATTCTCGGTTTACCGCTGGTCCATGTTATTAAAAACGACCATGTCCCCAGCACCGGAGAATACTGTCCGTATGTGCATATCTTTTTCCGCATGAAAGATGATTCGCATATCGCCTTCTTCGATCTGGGTGACGGGGTAGCGGCGCAACCCAGCCCAAATACCCCCGACTGGGTTAACCATATTGCCCTGAAAGTGGATAGCCGCGCCGATCTGGACAGCATGCATCAACGGTTACTCGCACAGGGTATTGAGGTGATTGGGGTTACCGATCACGACGGTTATCTTGAATCCATTTACTTCTTCGATCCGAACGGGTTTCGTCTGGAATTGACCACCGAAGTGGCGGCGGCCGAAACAGTGGAAGGCTTTGCCCGCACGGCACATCAGGAGTTGACGATTTGGACCCGAGAGCAGGCACAACGCCAAACCTTGGCAGAGGGGAAGTCATGAGCGCAAACTCGGCTCCGCAATTACGTTTGGCCTCACGAGAAAACGGCCGTCGGGACGGCGAATTGGTGCTGGTCTCTCCCGACCTTTCACGTTGCATTGCCGTGCCCGCTATTGCCCACACCCTGCAGGAAGCGTTAGACAGCTGGTCGGTTATAGCGCCGCAGTTGATGCAGGTGGCTGCAAACGGCTGGGACACTGGCGACCTCTTCAATGCTTCAAGCTGCCTGGCACCGCTACCCCGCGCCTATCAGTGGGTTGATGGGTCCGTTTATCGCCACCACGCCAAACTGATGTATCAATGGCGAAACGAACCCATTCCCCCGCAATACGAAGAGAAGCCGCTGGTTTATCAGGGTGGTTCAGACGTGATGTTAAAGGCCACCGCACCGATTGAAGCCACGGGTGATGAGCTGGATATTGATTTTGAAGCAGAGATCGCCGTGATAACCACTGACGTCCCTCTCGGGGTGACGCCCGAGCAGGCGCTGGAATGTATCGCGCTAGTGGTGTTGCTCAATGACGTCTCCCTCCGCCGTCTGATCCCCGACGAACTGGCCCGGGGGTTCGGTTTCTACCAGAGCAAGCCCGCGACCAGCTTTGCCCCGGTTGCCGTGACGCCCGCAGCGCTCGGCGCGAACTGGCGGGAGGCCATGTTGCATTTGCCGGTGCACGTCAGTCTGAATGGAAAATGGTTTGGCGCTCCGGACGCCGGTGATGATACGGCGTTTAATTTCGGGCAGCTTATTGCACACCTTGCCTGCACCCGCGCTTTGGCGGCTGGCAGCATCGTGGGGGCAGGCACCATCAGCAATGCCGATCCGGCATCCGGTAGTGCCTGCATTACCGAAGCCCGGGTGCGGCAAGCGCTGCGCGGTGTCGATGAAAGCCAGCGGCAGCCCTATCTGGCGCAGGGTGACCAGGTGCAGATTGAGGTGTTCGATGCCGACGGACATTCCATGTTTGGTGCCATCGACCAAAAAGTGGTGATCCTTCAACCATAAACTGCGGTGACCTGGCTAGCGCTGGCCGTAGCAGGCAATGACCTCCCCGGCGACGGCCACGGCGATCTCCGCGGGTAGCTTGCCTTTGACGTCCGGTAACCCCAGCGGGCAGCGCATGCCGGCAATCGCCGCTTCGCTTATGCCGCGCTGGCCGAGCTTATAGTCGAAGCGTTTACGCTTGGTCAGCGAGCCAATCAAACCAAAATAACCGGCATCGCCACGGCGTAGAATGCGCTCCGCCAGCGCCAGATCCAGCGCGTGGTCGTGGGTCATGACGATGAAATAACTGCCCGGCGGCATGGCGTCGACGATCTCCAGCGGTTCTTCGCAGACGTCTTGTTGCACCCCGGCCGGGATAACCGCCGGGAACTCCGCCGCGCGGCCATCAACCCAGCGTACCCGGCACGGCAACGTGGCGAGGATATTCACCAGTGCCCGCCCCACATGCCCGGCGCCAAACAGGGCGATTTGCGGGCGCGGCGGGATCAAGGGTTCGAACAGTACGCTGGTGGTACCGCCACAGCACTGCCCCAGCCGTGCCGCCAGCGGGAAACGTTCCAGCCGCAGCGTGACCGTCTGTTGTTCCAGCATCTCGCGGGCAATCGCCAGCGCCTGAAACTCCAGATGCCCACCGCCAATGGTATTCACCGCCCGTTCGGCGGTCACCAGCATTTTGGTGCCACGATTGCGCGGCGTGGAGCCCAGCTCATCCACCAGCGTCACCAGTACGCAGGGTTCTCCGCGCCGTCGCAAGTCGGCCAGAACCTCAATCCACTCGTCCATCGTCGTTCTCCCCAGCCAATTCAGTGACAATGTCACTGGCTAACATCTGCTGCACGCCCCACAGCACCCGTTCCGGTGTGGCCGGTGCATCAATATTGGGCTGCAGACGGTAATCTGCCAGGCTGGCCACCGCATCCTTGATCGCACACCAGACCGAGATGCCCAACATAAACGGCGGCTCACCCACCGCTTTGGAATGAAATACCGTGTCCTCGGGGTTTTTGCGGTTTTCCAGCAGCGTGACGCGCAGATCTGCCGGGACGTCGCCAATCGCCGGGATTTTGTAGCTGGCCGGGCCATGGGTCAGCAACTTGCCCTGTTGATCCCACACCAGCTCTTCGCTGGTCAGCCAGCCCATGCCCTGCACAAAACCGCCCTCCACCTGACCGATGTCGATTGCCGGGTTCAGCGAGTCACCCACGTCATGCAGAATGTCGGCTCGCAGCAGTTTGTATTCGCCGGTCAGGGTGTCGATCAACACCTCAGCGCAGGCCGCGCCGTAAGCGAAGTAATAGAACGGGTGCCCGCTGGCCTTGTCGCGATCATAAAAGATCTTCGGCGTGCGGTAGTAACCGGTGCTGGCGAGGGAAATTTGATTGAAATAGGCCTGCTCAACCACCTGTTCAAAGCTGAAGTAACGCTCACCGACCCTGACCTGACCATTATTGAAAACGATCTGCCCGGCGCTAACCTGATGCTGCTTAACCAGCATGTCGATCAGCCGTTGCTTAATGATCAGAGCGGCATTTTCCGCCGCCTTGCCGTTCAGGTCGGTACCGGACGATGCCGCCGTCGGCGAGGTGTTCGGCACCTTGCCGGTATCGGTGGCGGTGATTTGGATACGCTCTATTTCCACCTGGAACACTTCGGCGACAATCTGCGCTACCTTGGTGTTCAACCCCTGGCCCATCTCGGTGCCGCCGTGGTTGAGCTGAATACTGCCGTCGGTGTAAATCAGTACCAGTGCTCCCGCCTGGTTGAGGAAACCGGCGGTAAAGGAAATGCCGAACTTGACCGGTGTCAGCGCCAGCCCTTTCTTCAGGATCGGGTTTTGCGCGTTGAACTGCACAATGGCCTGACGCCGCGCCTGATAATCCGCACTGTGCTCCAGTTCGGCGGTGATTTCCTGCAGCAGGTTCTGTTCCACCGGCTGATGGTAATGGGTGACGTTACGCTGATCTTTGCCGTAATAATTGGTTTTGCGCACCACCAGCGGATCGAGTGCCAGATAGCGCGCGATATGGTCCATGATCTGCTCAATTGCCATCATGCCCTGCGGCCCGCCAAAGCCACGATAAGCGGTGTTAGAGGCGATATGGGTTTTACAGCGGTGGCCGGTAATCAAGACATCTTGCAGGAAATAGGCATTATCGGCGTGGAACATGGCGCGATCGACAATCGAACCGGACAGGTCGAGCGAGTAGCCGCAGTTACCGGCCAGACTGATTTTGACCCCGTTCAGCAGCCCGTCGTCGTCAAAGCCGACATCGTACTGAATATAAAACGGGTGGCGTTTACCGGTGATCAGCATGTCGTCGTGGCGGTTAAGGCGCATTTTGACCGGGCGTCCGGTAAGATGCGCCACCACGGCACACAGGCACGCCGGCCCGGCAGCCTGAGTTTCTTTGCCGCCAAAGCCCCCGCCCATGCGCCGCGTGTCGATGGTGACCTTGTGCATCGGCAGATTGAGCACCGAGGCCACCAGCTTCTGAATTTCAGTGGGGTTTTGGGTCGATGAGTACACCAGCATGCCGCCGTCTTCGGCCGGCATTACCGAGGCAATCTGGGTTTCCAGATAAAAATGCTCCTGGCCACCGACGTGCAGCTCCCCCTGAATGCGGTGCAAAGCCCGCGCCAGCGCCCCCTCAACGTCACCACGTTGGTGATGATGCGCTTCCTGCACCACGAAGCCTTCTCGCAGCGATTGAGTGACGTCCAGCTGTGCAGGCAGATCCTGATAGCTTACTTTAATGGCCTGCGCGGCACGCCAGGCGATTTCCGGATCCTCCGCCGCCACCACCGCAATCACCTGCCCGGCGTATTCCACCTCATCCTTCGCCAGTAGCGGGTCGCCGTGAGTTAACGGGGCAATATCCAGCTCGCCCGGCACATCCTGCCAGGTGATCACTCGCAACACGCCGGGAAAATCGTAACAGGCCGACAGATCCAGTTTTTCGATGCGTGCATGCGCCCGTTCGCTCAGCCGGGCCGCCAAATGCAGCTGGTTGGGAAACTCCAGCCGGTCGTCAATGTATTGCGCTTCACCGCTGACGTGCTTGTCGGCGCTTTCGTGTTTACGGCTACGGCCAACACCGCTGGTGAGCGATTGTCGGAAACGTTCGGCCAACTGCTGCTGGGTATATTCGGTGCGTTTGCTATTACTCATGGGCCGTCACCTCGATCGCCAGTTGCGGTGCGGTCAGCGCAATGAAATAGCGGCGCAGCAGGTTTTGCGCCACCAGCAGGCGATAAGCGCTACTGGCTCGAAAATCGCTCAGCGGCGTAAAGTCTTGCGCCAGCGCCTGAACCGCAAGCTCAATCGTCGCCCGCCGCCACGGCTGCCCCACCAATTGTTGTTCGCACAGCCTGGCGCGTTTCGGCGTCGCGGCCATGCCGCCAAACGCCAGCCGGGCATCACGGATCATCCCTTGTTCCAGAGTCAGGTTGAAGGCCCCGCATACCGCAGAAATATCATCCTCCAGCCGTTTGGAGACTTTCCAGGCGCGGAAATCCGCCGGCGCGCTGGCCGGCAGCACGATGCTTTCGATAAACTCCCCCGGCTGCAGCGCGGTCTGCCGATAGCCGAGGAAGAAGTCATTCAGCGGCAGCTCACGCTGCGTAGCGCCACGGCGCAAGATCAGCCGTGCATCCAACGCCAGCAGCAACGGCGCACCGTCACCAATCGGTGAGGCGTTGGCGATATTGCCCCCCAGCGTGCCCTGATTGCGGATTTGCTGCGAAGCAAAACGCGCCAGCAGTTCGCCAAAGGCCGGGTGGTAATCGGCCAGCAACGGGTAAAGGTCGCTCAACGCGGCACCGGCACCTAGGATCAGACGGTCGTCCTGTCGACTCACCTGCTTTAACGCCACTATCTGGCCAATGGCGATCATCAGGGGTAAATCCTGATGACGCTGGGTGACTTCCAGCGCCAGATCGGTGCCACCGGCCAATAGTTTGGCCTGCGGATGCTGTTGATACAGCGTCGCCAGTTCCTCCAGAGTTTGCGGCTGCAAACAGCGCTTACCTGCTGCCGCTAACGGCGTGGCCGCAGGGATAGCTTGCAGGCGCTGCAGCGTTTGCTGTTGGTGGTGATCGAAGCTGTCTGGTGTTTTGTTATCGCACGCCTGCTGCGCCGCCGCCAAAATAGGCCGGTAGCCCGTACAGCGGCAAAGATTACCGGCCAGTGCTTGCTGCGCCTGTTCACGCTGATAGGCCGCGCCGTTCTTTTGCAGACAGAACATCGACATCACGAATCCTGGGGTGCAAAAACCGCACTGCGAGCCGTGGCAGTCGACCATCGCCTGCTGCACGCTGTGCAATTCCCCCTGCTGCTTCAGGTCCTCTACGGTGATCAACTGTTTGCCATGCAGCGCGCTGACAAACGTCAGGCAGGCGTTAACGCTGCGGTAGCGCAATTGTTCACCGTCCGGTTCCGCCAGCACCACGGTGCAGGCACCACAGTCACCGGAAGCGCAGCCTTCTTTGGTGCCACAGCGACCGAGATCGCGGCGCAGGTAGTTCAGCACCGTGGTATTGGGATCGATCGCGCTCTCATTCTTCAGCGTTTGATTAAGCAGAAACTGGATCATGCAGCCTCCTGCTGGGTAGCCGGTCGATACACCACTTTGCCGTCGACGTAGGTTCGGTAAACGTTGCGGTCGTCGCCCAGCGTCATCAACACAAACAGCTGTTCTGCCAGTGCATGGCTGTTTTCATGGCGCAGCTTTTGCAACGGTGACACCGCTGGATCCAGCACCACGAAGTCAGCCTCTTTGCCGACCTCAAAGTTGCCAATTTTGTCATCCAGCGACAGCGCCCGCGCCCCACCCAACGTCGCGTGGTAGAAGGCCTCACAGGCCGAGAGCTGATAGCGTTGCAACTGACCGACCTTGTAAGCCTCGCCCAGGGTTTGCAGCATATTGAAGGTGGTACCGGCGCCCACGTCGGTACCGATGCCCAGCCTGACCTGCTTCTGCCAGGCTTTTTGCAGGTTGAACAACCCGCTACCGAGGAACAGGTTGGAGGTTGGGCAAAAAGCGATCGCCGAACGGGTCTGGCACAGACAGTCCCACTCCTGCTCTTCCAGATGCAGGCAGTGAGCAAACACGCTTCTCTCACCGGTTAGCCCATACTGATGATAAACATCCAGGTAGCTACGGCTGTCCGGGAACAGTTCTTTCACCCAGGCGATTTCTTCCTGGTTCTCGCTCAGGTGGGTGTGCAGATAGGCATCCGGAAACTCTTCACGCAGCCGCTGTACCTGAGCCAACAACGCCGGGGTGCTGGTCGGCGCAAAACGCGGCGTAATGGCATAGCTCAGTCGTTGCTTTCCATGCCAGCGTTCGATCAGTTCGCGTGTCTGACGGTAGCTCTGCTCAGGGGTTTCCAGCAGTTCGTCCGGCGCATGGCGGTCCATCATCACCTTACCGGCGATCAGGCGCATATTCAGCGCCGCGGCCTGACTGAACAGCGCTTCAACCGACTGCGGGTGTACGGTGCCAAACACCAGCGCCGTGGTGGTGCCGTTGCTTAACAGTTGTTGCAGAAAGAAAGCCGACATCTTGTCGGAGTGCTGCTCGCAGCAGAACTGGCTTTCCGTCGGAAAGGTGTAATGCTTCAGCCACGCCAGCAGCCGATCGCCATAGGCGCCGATCATTTCGGTTTGCGGATAATGAATATGGCTGTCGATAAAGCCCGGCACGATCAGTTTGTTCGGATAATGAGTGACCTCAAACCCCGGCGGTAACAACGCCTCACCCTGCTGCCAGGGGCCAAACCAGACAATGGTGCCTTCATCGAGCAGCAGTAATCCGTCCGGAATGTGTCGCAGATGTTGCTCTAACTGCTGCGGCTGATCCACGCAGGCAGCAATATCAAAAAAATTGCCACGGATCGCCGTGGTGAATGACATGCTCATTTTGCTTTCCTTCTCTACCGACCAGCGCACAGCACCCGGCGGAGTGAATTCAGCCGGGGGAACTATGGCGGTCTTTTTATCGATCGCAGGTGTTGATTTAAGGATAGCAAGCGGCGTGCCAGTTGGTTTTTTAATGCTGATTTTCATTTAAAAACAAACAGATAAAAACAAGTCGCACAATAATCTGAATCGATAAAAATAAGCGGAAAATAAGCAAACGGTTGCCTTTAAATAGCAACCGTTTGCTTGTGTTGGGTTAATTATGAGCCTGCACCAATAACGGGCAACAATAAAAATCGGTGGATGAAAGTTATTACTTCAATAACACTTCATAACGCGGGTTGAACTCATCAAACAGTGGTAACGCTGCCGCACCTAATGCGGCGGTATCCGCACCGGTGGTGCCCAGTCGCACTCGCAGGCCGTCGAGGTATTTGCTGCGCACCGAGCGGTGCAGTGGCGCTAAACGCTTGATCAGCTGTTCTACGATACTTTCGGGCATCAGCCCGCCAATAATCACCGCTTCAGCGTCAAACATGCATTCAATAATGTTGATGGCCTGGCGTAACGCCGGCACCGCCGAATCCAGCCAGGCGTCAATCTTCGGCTGCGGTAACGCCAGCAAGTCTTGCGGCATGGCGCGCATTGGATCCAGCCCGCAGCTTTCGTAAGCCGCCTGCAGTGAGACATAACGTTCCAGGCAGCCCTGGTTGCCGCAGTAGCAGGCCCGTCCGCCCGGTTGCACAATCATGTGGCCGACTTCACCAGCATTGTGCGCATGGCCGGTATAAATTCGGCCGTCGGTGAAAATCCCCGCCCCCAGACCAGTGCCAAGGTACAAATAAATAAATGAATTAAGCTGTCTGGCGACACCGTGCAGACGTTCGCCGATGGCCGCGACGGTAGCATCGTTCTCCAGCGTTACCGGCAAGCCGCTCTGTGCGTTAAGTTCGGCCACCACATCGATATTTTCCCAGCCGTTGAGGGTGGTCGGCCCCACGGAGGAAATCCCCTCCACGCCGAACGGCCCCGGCATCACCACGCCAATGCCCAACATTTTTCCCCAGCTCAGATCCGCCTGCTGGCGCATTTCTTGCAGTACATCACAAATCAGTTTCAAGGTGGCAGCAGGTTGCGGCTTTTGCACCATAATCAGCCGGTGGAAACGAACGCTGCCTGACAAGTCAACCACGATAAGCAGTAGTGACTGATGATCCAGATGGATGCCGATGGAATACGCACTGTCAGGATTCAGGGTCAACGGCGTGGCCGGTTGACCTCGCCCGCCGGCACGACGCGGCAGGTGCGAGGAGAGAATGCCGGCCTGTTCCAGTTCTGTTGCGATGTTTGAAACGGTTTGCGGCGTCAGTGAGGTCAGCCGGGCAATTTCGGCACGGGTCAGTTCACCGTGTAAACGGATAGCCTCTATCACTACGCGCCGGTTGTGTGCACGAGCATGTTCAAGGTTAGTGCCGGAAGTCGTCATAACTGCCTATGCAGAAAGGGAAATCGTCTTTGCAGTATGGTGCCCTCCAATAAAGCAATCAAATTGATTTAAGAATCTTTTTAACACCGGAGAACGCACAATGAAAAGCCATACCCTCGCCGCTACGGCAGCTTGTACCCTGTCTGCCCTGGCGTTTAGCCTGTCAGCCGCCTATGCCGCCCCAACGCAGATCAACGCGTTGTTTATGACCCAGGCGGCGTACAGCGAAAACGACATCCGCGCCATGACCGCGGATTTCAGCAAACAGCACCCGGATATCACCGTTAACCTGGAGTTTGTCCCTTACGAAGCGCTGCACGATAAAATCGTCGCGGCACGCGGCGCTGGCAGCAACGGCTACGATGTGGTGCTGTTCGACGCCATCTGGCCGGCGGAGTTCACCAAGTTCGGCCTGCTGCAAGATGTCACCTCGCGCATCAGCGCCGACGACAGCGCTAAAATCTTTGCCGGTGCCATGACCACCGTCACCTATAAGGACAAGCGCTGGGGCATGCCGTGGATCCTCGACACCAAATACCTGTATTACAACAAAGCCATGCTGGCCAAGGCCGGGATAACCGCCCCGCCGCAAACCTGGCAGGAACTGGCGCAGCAGGCTGAAATTCTCAAACAGAAAAACGTGGTCAAATATCCGCTGGTGTGGAGCTGGTCACAGGCCGAGGCGCTGGTTTGCGACTACACCACGCTGGTGTCTGCCTTCAAAGGCCAGTTCGTCCAACAGGGCAAAATCACCTTCTCCAGCCCGGGTTCACTGCAGGCCGTCGACTATATGAAAGCCTCGCTGGATAAGGGGCTGACCAACCCGAACTCCCGCGAGTATCTGGAAGAGGACGTGCGTAAGGCATTCTCCAACGGCGATGCGGCTTTCGCGCTCAACTGGACCTACATGTACAACATGGCCAACGATCCGAAGCAAAGCAAAGTGGCCGGTGACGTCGGTATCGTCCCGGCTCCGGGATCGGTAGCGGGCCAGGTCTCTGCGGTGAACGGCTCCATGGGGCTGGGTATCGCCAAGGCCAGCGTCCACCCCGATCAGGCCTGGCAGTACATCAGCTACATGACCTCGCAGCCGGTGCAGGACAAATACGCCAAGCTGAGCCTGCCGATCTGGAAGTCGTCCTACGACGATCCGGCGGTGCAGAAAGGTCAGGAACCGCTGATCGCCGCCGCCAAGCAGTCGCTGAACGTGATGCTGTCGCGCCCTGAAACCGCCGATTACTCCCGGTTGTCCAACGGCTTGCAGCAGGACTTGCAGCAGATCCTACAGGGTAAGGTCACGCCACAGGCCGGGCTGGATGCCGCGACCCAAAGCGCTGCACGGTTGCGTTAAGCGATGAGCATGCTCACTTTACCTCAACGTGAGCGGCGTCAGGCATGGGTGCTGCTGGCACCCATGCTGCTGATGATGCTGCTGTTAACCGCCTGGCCGCTGGCCCGTACCCTGTGGCTGAGTTTTACCGACGCAGCACTGGTGGGCAACGACATAACGCCGGCCTGGGTGGGTGCAGATAACTTTATCTATGCCCTGACCGACCCGGATTTTCAGGCCGCGCTGTGGCGCACGCTGTATTTCACCCTGGTTTCGGTGGCGTTCGAAGGGCTGATCGGTGTACTGGTGGCACTGCTGCTTAACCAGAAATTCCACGGCCGCAATGTGTTACGGGTGCTGGTGATTTTGCCCTGGGCGCTTCCCACCATCGTCAACGCCACGATGTGGCGGCTGAACTTCAACCCGGATTACGGCAGCATCAACGCGTTGTTGACCCAGCTTGGGGTGATTGACCACTATCGCAGCTGGCTGGGTGACCCGGCCTCGGCGCTTAACGCAGTCATGCTGGCGGACATCTGGAAGAACTACCCGCTGATTACCCTGCTGACGCTGGCGGCGTTGCAATCGATCCCGGACGACCTGTATGAAGCCGCCCGACTGGACGGTGCTTCCGCCTGGCGACGCTTCCGCGCGATCACCCTGCCCGCCATTCTGGCTCCGCTGGCGGTGGCGTTGGTGCTGCGGACCATTGACGCCTTCAAGGTGTTCGACATCATTTACGTCATGACGCGCGGCGGGCCGATGGACAGTACCAAAACCCTCAGCTTCTTCGTTTATCAGGAGTCCTTCAGCTATTTGCGGGCCGGCAGCGGCGCGGCCTATGCGGTGTTGATGACCCTGCTGTGCGGCCTGTTGATTGCACTGTACATGCTGATGCTGTTCCGTCAGCGCAGAAGGAGCCTCGCCGATGAAGCGTAAAATCCGCCTGATACTGCGCTATGGCGCTGCGCTGCTGCTGGCGGTGTCGATCCTCGCGCCGATGCTGTGGTTGTTTCTGATGAGCGTCAGTTCCTCAGCCGATCTCACCCGGGTGCCGCTGGAATGGTTGCCGCGCCACTGGGACTTTTCTCGCTACGGCAGCCTGCTTTCCTTGCAGCCCGGCCAGCCGGGAGCCTTGTTCCTGCACGCGCTGTTCAACAGCCTGCTGGTGGCCTGTGGCGCTACGCTGATTTCGCTGTTGCTGGCGATCCCGGCGGCGTTCAGCTTCTCGCGCTATCCCGGCCGCGACGGCTGGCTGTTTGCCAGTCTGGCGATTTACATGGTGCCACCGGTGGCCTTCGTGCTGCCGCTGTACTTTATCCTGCAGCAATTGGCGTTGCTGAACACCCATATCGGCCTGGTGCTGGTCTACTGCTCACTGATCCTGCCATTCCTCACCTGGATGCTGAAAAACCAGTTCGACGCCCTGCCGATCGATATTGAACAGGCGGCGCGGCTGGACGGGTTACGTCAGTGGCAGGTGCTGTTACGTATTACGCTGCCGTTGGCCAAGCCGGCGCTGGGGGCCTCGGCGCTGTTTGGCTGGCTGCTGGCCTGGGACGAATTTTTCTACGCGCTGCTGTTCACCAGCAATATTCAGGCGCAAACGCTGCCGGTGACCATCGCCGGTTTCACCGCCGGACGCGCCACCGATGACGGGCTGATCGCCGCCGTCGGCATTCTGGCTGCCATTCCGCCGCTTTTCATTGCCATCTGGCTGCAAAAAACGCTGGTTAGCGGTTTAACCAGCGGCGGCAGCAAGGGCTAATTTATTCAGGGAAATTAATATGATGAGTACCAACACCCGGCCCACGCTGTACGTGGTGGGCAATATCAACGTCGACGTGATCATGAGCACCCTGCAACAGTGGCCGCAAAAAGGCACCGAGGCGATGCTGGATCACAGCGAACTGCGCCCCGGTGGCTCGGCTGGCAACTGCGCGCTGGCGCTGGCAGCGCTGGAAACCCCTTATCGGCTGGTGGCCAATCAGGGCAATGACTACTTCAGCCCCTGGCTGGCGCAGCTGTTCCCGGAGAGCTCGCTGTACTGGCCGACCTACAGTTGCGAAACCTCGCTGACCTTCGGCGTGACCCATCCCGACAACGAACGCACCTTTTTCAGCAACCAGGGCCACATTACCCGCCTGAGCCAGGACGACGTACTGCATCAGATCCCACTGTTCGCCGGTAATGGCGACACCATTTTGCTGTGCGGCACCTTCCTGTGCACCGCCTTATTGGCGGAATATCCGGCGTTGCTGCAAACCCTGCGTCAACGCGGCTATCGCATTGCGGTTGATACCGGCTGGCCGCCACAGGGCTGGAGCGATGCGCTGCGCGGACAGATCGCCGACTGGCTGCCATTCTGCGACCTGCTGCTGTTGAATGAAGTGGAAACCTGCGGCATGGCGGGCCATCAGGATCTGTATACCGCTGCCCGCACCCTGAACCGGCAACAGCCGGCCGACGCGGCCTGCGTGGTGAAATGCGGCCCGGACGGCGCACGCATGTGGTGTGGCGAGCGGCAGTTGCAGGCAGCGGCACATCCGATCAAGGTGGTCGATACCATAGGTGCGGGCGACAGTTTTAACGCCGGTTTCCTGACGGCCTGCCTGCACGGCCATTCGGCCGCGGTGGCGCTACGCTGGGGCATTCGTGCCGCCAGCCACGCCATCAGCAGTTCGCCACGCCAGTATCTGGACTGGAATACCCTGAAAACCTGCGCCGGAGAAATGGTCTGATGGCTAGTGTCGAACTGGTAAAAGTGGCCAAATACTACGGCAAACAGCGAGTGCTGAACCCGTTGGATTTGACCATCCCCGACGGCAGTTTTACCGTGCTGGTCGGCCCGTCCGGCTGCGGCAAGTCCACGCTGCTGCGCCTGCTGGCCGGGCTGGACACGCTGACCGAAGGCGCGATCCTGCTGGATAAACAAAAGATCAACGATCTGGATCCGGCCGATCGCGATATTGCCATGGTGTTCCAGAGCTACGCGCTCTACCCGCACCTGACGGTGGCGGAAAACATGGCGTTTCATATGCAGGTGATGAAGGTCGCCAAAAGCGAGCAACAAAGCAAGGTACAGCAGGCCGCGCGTATTCTGGCGATCGACCATCTTTTACAACGCTATCCGAAAGAGCTGTCCGGCGGCCAGCGCCAGCGGGTGGCGATGGGCCGTGCCATGGTGCGCAACCCGAAAGTCTTTTTATTCGATGAGCCGCTGTCCAACCTCGACGCCCAACTGCGGATGGAGCTGCGCGCCGAGATCAAATCGCTGCATCAGCAGTTCAAGACCACTACGGTGTACGTCACCCACGACCAGATTGAAGCAATGACGCTGGCCGACCAAATCGTGGTGATGAAAGACGGCAATATCGTACAGCAGGGCAAGCCGCTGGAGATCTACGATGCGCCCGCCAACACTTTTGTGGCGCGTTTTATCGGTTCACCGCCAATGAATCTGTTGGAGGGTATCGTCACGCCACGCGACGATCGGCCCGGCGTAACCTGCGGTGAACTGTGGTTGCCGCTGCCGGCTAAATGGCGATTGGCGACGCCCGGCAGCCCGGTGATCCTCGGGCTGCGGCCGCACGATTTCCATTTGGTCGATGTCAGCGAACAACCGGCTGCCACTTTGCGCCTGATGGAGATCACCGGCGATGTCAGCCTGCTGCACCTGACCTGGGGCGGTTACCGCCTGCATGTGCAACTCAGCGGACGGGTTAATGCCGAGAGCGGTCAGCCACTGTGGCTGGCACCCAATACGGAGGCCATCCATCTGTTCGATGCCGCAACGTGGCTGCGACTGGGTGAAAATTGATGAGTCGCGCCGCCACGGATGGCGTCAAACTTGAAACGATAACCATTCTCAATTATCATCCGCGCATCTTTTTTGACCGGCAGCGCGAAAACCATGTCAGCCACAGCCCCTTCTCCCTCCGATGCGCTCACGCGCCTCTATGCAACCCACCATGGTTGGCTGCAAGGTTGGTTGCGCCGTCGACTCGGTTGCGCGTTTGACGCTGACGATCTGGCTCAGGACACTTTCCTGCGGATCCTCAAAAGTGATTCCGCCGCCACCATCCGCGAACCCAAAGATTTTCTGGTTACCCTCGCTAAACGGGTGATGGTCGATTTCTTCCGCCGTAAAACGCTGGAGCGCGCCTATCTGGAGATGCTGGCGTTAACGCCGGAAGCGCTGTCCCCCTCGCCCGAGCAACGCCAGTGTCTGCTGGAAAGTTTGCAACAAATCGACAGCATGCTCGACGGGCTCGGGCCGAAAATCAAACAGGCCTTTTTGCTGTCGCAGCTTGAAGGGTTAGGCTATGCCGAGATCGCACTGCAACTCGGCGTTTCGGTCAGTTCGGTAAAAAAATATATGGCCAAAGCCACCGAACACTGCCTGCTGTTCAGCCTGGAAACCGAATACCTTTAATGAGTCACATCATCACCCCCGAACAGCGCCAGGCGCTAAAAATGGCCGCCCAGTGGTTTGCCTTGCTGTGCGACGAAGGCGCCACCGAACGCCAACGCCAACAATGGCAAGCCTGGTACCAACAGCATGACGACCACCGCTGGGCCTGGCAGCGAGTCGAAGCGCTGCAAAGCCAACTGCAGGGCGTGCCGGGTAAATTCAGCTATCGCACCCTCGATCAGGCCGGTCGCCAAACCCCGCTGGATCGCCGTACCCTGCTGAAAAGCCTACTGTTGTTGCTTGGCGTCGGCGGCAGCAGTTGGCTGGGCTATCAGTCCCCGTTCGGCCGCGAACTGCGAGCCGACTATCGCACCGCCACCGGTGAGATCAAACCGATTATCCTCAGTGACGGCAGCCAATTGGTGCTCAATACCGCCAGCGCGGTGGATGTGCGCTACAGCGCCGAAAAACGGCTGATCCTGCTGCATGCCGGTGAAATCAGTCTGATTACCGGCCACGATAGCCGTCCGCTGTGGGTTGAGAGCCCGCAAGGGGCTATGCGCGCACTCGGCACCCATTTCCTGGTCCGCGAAAACGACGATCACACGCGGCTGACGGTACTGGAACATGCGGTGGAAGCCCAACTGGCACAGCATCCGCAGGAAAAACGTCGGATTAATGCCGGTGAACAAATCAGCTTCAGCGCCACGGCCTTTGGCCAGCAACAAGCCGTTAGCAACGGAGGCGATTGGACCCGCGGCATACTCAGCGTGAGCCAATGGTGCCTGGACCAGGTGATCGCCGAGCTGGCGCGTTACCGCCACGGCCGTTTGGATTGCGATCCAGCCATCGCCAGCCTGCGCGTCAGCGGCAGTTTCCCATTGGCAGATACCGATCGCGCTTTGCTTTTACTTAGCCAAACCCTGCCGGTTCGGCTACAAAGTTTTACCCGTTACTGGCTGAAGATCGTCCCTGCCTAAATTATTTAAATGAAAATGATAAAAAATCGCATTCTTGATTGTCCCTTTTCCGTTCTCATCCGACTCCAGATAAAACACTGCAGCAATAAATAAAATAATTCAGGAGAAGGCATGAACAATTTTTGGGGAAAACCACTTCAGCCACTGGCGATCGCCGTGGGTCTGGCATTCGCTTCACCCACGATGGCCGCGCAACAGGAGGCCCCGGCCGCTTATCAGATCCCTGCAGGCGGCCTGGACACCTCACTGAATGCCTTTGCCGCCCATGCCGGTATCGCGCTGTCGGTTGACGGAACGCTGACCGCCGGTAAGCGTTCGCCAGGGCTGAGCGGCCACTACAACGTCGACCAGGGTTTGAATGCATTGCTGGCAGGCAGCGGTTTGCAGGCCAAGGCGCTCGGCGACAATGGCTACACCCTGGTCAAACTGCCGGCAGTGCAGCAAGAGCAGGACATCACCGTAGTCGGCGACTGGCTGGCTGAAGGCCGACAGATTGACGTATTCGAACACGCTGGAGCGCGTGACGTGGTGCGGCGTGAAGAGTTCGCCAAAACGGGCGCAACCACCTTGCGTGAAGCACTGAACCGCGTACCGGGCGTAGTCGCGCCGGAAAACAACGGCACCGGCAGTCACGATATGGCGCTCAATTTCGGTATTCGTGGCCTGAACCCGCGTCTGGCCAGCCGCTCGACGGTGCTGATGGACGGCATTCCGGTCCCCTTCGCCCCCTATGGTCAGCCACAGCTGTCGCTGGCACCGGTATCCCTCGGCAATATGGACGCGGTTGACGTGGTACGCGGCGGCGGCGCAGTGCGCTACGGGCCACAGAGCGTCGGCGGCGTAGTCAACTTTGTCACCCGCGCCATTCCGAAAACTTTCGGCATGCAGGCCGGTATGCAGGGCCAGCTCAGCCCAACCTCCAGCCAGGATCACCCGAAAGGCACCGGGAATCTGATGATTGGCGGCACCGCCGACAACGGCTTTGGCAGCGCGCTGCTTTATTCCGGCACCCGCGGCAGCGACTGGCGCGAGCACAGCTCGACCAAAATTGACGACGTGATGCTGAAAAGCCACTATGCACCCAACGAAGTGCACACCTTTAACAGCCTGCTGCAATACTATGAAGGCCAGGCCGATATGCCGGGCGGCCTGAGTCGTGCCGATTACAATGCCAACCCGTATCAATCGACACGCCCTTACGACAAGTTCTGGGGCCGCCGCCAGTTGGCAAACTTCGGCTATCAGTACCAGCCTGACCAGCAACACAAATTCGACGTGCAAAGCTTCTACACCTACACCCTGCGCAGCGGCTATCTGGATCAGGGCAAGAACCTGACGCTGTCGCCGCGCGAATACTGGGTGCGCGGCGTGGAACCGCGTTACAGCCAAAGCTTCCGCTGGGGCCAGTCGGCGCATGAAGTCGGCGTCGGCTATCGCTACGTCAGCGAATCCACCCACGAACTGCGTTATTACAGCAAGGCCAGCAGCGGCGTATTGCCTTCAACCAACAACCCTTACGATCGCGATACTCAGTCCGGTACCGACGCCCACGCCTTCTATATCGATGACCGCATTGATATCGGCGACTGGACCATCACGCCAGGCATGCGCTACGAGCACATCAGTTCCTATCAGAATAACTACATCAAGAATAATCGCCTGGACGTCAGCTACAACGCCCCACTGCCAGCACTGAACGTGATGTATCACCTGAATGAATACTGGAACCTGTATGCCAACACCGAAGGCTCGTTCGGCACCGTGCAATACAGCCAGATGGGCAAAGCGGTCGACAGCGGCAACATCGAACCTGAAAAAGCGCGGACCTGGGAGCTGGGTACCCGTTATGAGGGCGATGCGCTGAAAGGTGAGATTGGCCTGTTCCTGATCAACTTCAACAACCAATACGATTCCAATCAGGTGACCGACAGCGTGACCGCGCGCGGCAAAACCCGTCACGCCGGACTGGAAGGCAGCCTGCGTTACGATCTGGCGCAGTTGACGCCAAAACTCAATGATATGACGATTTACACCAGCTACGCCTATGTCGACGCTACCATCCGCGAAGATGGGGCTTACCGGGGCAACCAGGTGCCGTTCTCACCGAAACACAAGGGCACGTTGGGCCTGGATTACACGCCAGGCAACTGGGCGTTTAACCTCAACAGCGAATTCCAGTCCAGCCAGTTTGCCGATAACGCCAATACCGTGGCCGAAAGCGCCGACGGCAGTACCGGACGTATTCCGGGCTACATGCTGTGGGGTCTGCGCGCCGCCTACGACTTTGGGCCCGAAATGGCCGGGCTGAATCTGGGCGTTGGGGTTAAAAACCTGTTTAACCACGAGTATTTCACCCGGGCTTACGACGACAATAACAAAGGGCTGTATATTGGCCAACCGCGCACCCTGTATCTGCAAGGCTCGGTGAAGTTCTAAATACCTCCGCGGGCGCCATCAGTGCGCCCGCTAATAATCACCCGTTCAACCTCTTTTTAACCTCAGCGTGATGCGCTATGCTCCAAAACTCTGCCAGCGTTAACATTTTTGAAACGGGATTTTTGTCATGCCTGCATTCTGTTTGTGCTCCGCCCGGCGCGCTCTGTCATGAGCTTTTTTTCACGCGCCAGCGCACTACCTCTGCTGGTGGCGGGCGCCTTCTTTATGGAAAACCTCGACGGTACGGTGATTGTTACCGCCATGCCCCAAATGGCGGCGGCCTTCGGCGTACGGCCGGTGGACATGAACATTGGCATCTCGGCCTACATTCTGACGCTGACGGTGTTTATTCCCGCCAGCGGCTGGATAGCCAACCGCTTCGGCGCCCGCAATATCTTTGCCGCGGCAGTGCTGATTTTTACCCTGGCATCGGTGCTATGCGCCGCCAGCGTTAACCTGCCCACCTTCACCGCCGCCCGTATTTTGCAAGGCTTCGGCGGTGCACTGATGGTGCCGGTCGGCCGCCTGGTGGTGCTGCGCAACACCGCCAAGCCGGATCTGATCAAAGCCATCGCCACCATTACCTGGCCAGGGCTGGTGGCGCCGATCCTCGGCCCGCCGGTCGGCGGTTTTATTACCACCTATGCCTCGTGGCACTGGATTTTTATTCTCAATGTGCCTTTGGGTATCGCCGCACTGTGGCTGGCCTGGCGGCTGATCCCGCAGGAAGCACCACAAAAAGGCGTGCCCTTTGACGCCCTCGGCTTCGTGCTGACCGGCATCGCCTGCTTCGGTCTGATGTTCGGCCTCGACTTGATCAATCATCCACAGTTGTCCTGGCTGGTGCCGGCGCTGTGCATTGCCGGCAGCCTGGCGTTAGGCACGCTGGCGGTTCGGCATGCCAAACGTACCGTACACCCGCTGATCAATCTGTGGGCGATGCGGATAAAAAGTTACGCCGTCACTATTTGGGGTGGCACGCTGTTTCGTATCGCCATTGGTGCCGTGCCCTTCCTGCTGCCACTGCTGTTTCAGATCGGGTTTGGTCTGAACGCTTTTGACGCCGGGCTGCTGGTGCTGGCGGTATTCGCCGGGAATCTGGTGATGAAGCCGTTTACCTCGGCGGTGCTTTACCGTTTTCGCTTTCGAACCACGCTGGTAGTGAACGGCTTGTTGAACGCCATTACCATTTTCGCCTGTGCGCTGTTGACGCCACAGACCCCGATCTGGCTGATTCTGGCGCTGCTGTTCGTCAGCGGGCTGACGCGCTCCATGCAGTTTACCGCGCTCAATACGCTGGCCTTTTCCGAGGTGCCGCAGCCGCAGATGAACGGTGCCAATACCCTGTTCAATGTGTCGCAGCAAATGGGCAGCGGGCTGGGCATCGCCATTGGTGCGCTGGCGCTGCGGTTGGCGGAGATGCTGATGCCGCAATCGGGCGAACGCATCCCCTTGGTCGATTTCCAGTGGGCGTTTGTGGTCATCGGCGTGATTGCCCTGCTGGCGGTGATCGACTGCTTTACCCTGGACGCCAACGCCGGCAGCGAGGTACGCCAAAGGAAACCCGCCACCGTCCCGGCAGCGCACTCACCTCAACGATTGCAGAAATAAGTCGCATCTGCCGCCAATCAACGTAATATCGATGATCCGCCCCGTTTCACCGGTGCGGATTTTTTGCCGTTTTGGCCTGAAAAGCGAGGTAATAATAATGATTCACAGTGACCTTTCTCAGTGCCGCGTTAACACCGACCGGTTGTTGATTGCCCCATTTACCGCAGCAGACGCCGACGATGTCTACCAGGCGATCACCCCTACCTTGACGCGCTATATGAACTTTGAGCCCGAGGAGTCGCCGGAGGCGTTTGCTAACGTTTGGCAAACCTGGCTGCCGCTGATCCGCGAAGGCGAGGAAATGATTTACATCGCCCGGATGCGCGATACCAAACAGTTTGTCGGCATGGGCGGCGTGCACGATTTGTATAACACCACGCCGGAACTGGGCATCTGGGTGAAAGAAAACCTGCACGGCAAAGGCTATGGCCGCGAAATTGTTCACGCCATGGCGGTGTGGGCCAGCGAGCGCTACCAGCCGCGGCACTTTATCTACCCAGTGGCCGAGCAGAACGCCCCAAGCCGACGTATCGCCGAATCTCTGGGCGGCAAAGTAGCAGGCCGCCGCGAAAACACCAAATACGACTGTGTGGTGTATCACATCCCTCCGCAGCTATAAACATTCCCGCGGGCCTGCCTGGCCCGCCTTGGCTTTCCCCCTAAATAATTGACCGAAAACCGCCCGTCTGGCAGCAGCGATGGCGGTTTTTCAACGTGGATGCCGATAACCACTGCCACTTGAAGTAGGTTTATGCTAATGCTAATAGCATCCAGGTTAAAAACAGTTGAGGAACAGCAACATGATCATTTTTGTTACGGGCGCCACATCCGGTTTTGGTGAGGCCATTACACGACGCTTTATCCGCGAAGGTCATCAGGTGATTGCCTCCGGCCGTCGTATGGAACGCCTGGAAGAATTGAAAGACGAATTGGGCGAGGCGCTGCATATTGTCCGTCTCGACGTGCGTAATCGCGCGGCCATTCAGCAGGTGATTGATGAACTGCCAGCGGCACTGCGCCACATTGACGTACTGGTGAATAACGCCGGACTGGCGTTGGGGCTGGAACCGGCGCACAAAGCCAACGCTGACGACTGGGAAACCATGATCGACACCAACGCCAAAGGCCTGGTGAACATGACCCGTGCCCTGCTGCCGGACATGGTTGAACGCAACATGGGCCATGTGATCAACATCGGTTCAGTCGCGGCCAACTGGCCGTATGCCGGCGGCAACGTCTATGGCGCGACCAAGGCATTCGTCAAGCAGTTCAGCCTGGGCCTGCGTGCCGATCTGCACGGCACTCGCATCCGGGTTACCGACATTGAGCCGGGTCTGGTGGGCGGCACCGAGTTTTCTAACGTGCGCTTCAAGGGCGACGACGGCAAGGTGGATAAGGTCTACGACGGCGCTAACGCACTGACGCCAGAAGATATCGCCGAATCGGCGTTCTGGGTCGCGACCCTGCCGGGCCACGTCAACATTAACTCGCTGGAAATCATGCCGGTCAGCCAGTCCTTTGCCGGGCTGAATATTCACCGCGAGTCTTAATTCTGTGCGGCAGGGGTTGCCCCTGCCGTCGTTTTTCAGGCCGCGCGCCAGCCGGAAACGATAATCAGCATGCCGACTAACGCTACTCCGGCGCCCAGCCAGTCCAGTGCAGATAACTTAACCCCGTCCACCACGCGCAGCCACAGTAACGCCGTCGCCACATAGACCCCGCCATAGGCCGCATAGACTCGCCCGCTGGCCGCCGGGTGCAGTGTTAACAGCCAGACAAACAGCATCAGGCTGAGCGCGGCCGGCAGCAACAGCCAGGCGCTGGCACTTTTTTTCAACCACAGGTAGGGTAAGAAACAGCCGATAATTTCGGCCAGTGCGGTGGCGAAAAATAGCAGAGTGGTCTTTAACATAGGGGAAACTTTCTCTCTGTAAACTAAACGAGGCAGTGCTTGACTGGTGCAGTCCAAGGCCGTGATGGTATATTTATCAACACGCCTGCGGGCAAGTCAAAGCCAGTGTTGCCGTTATCAGGCAACACTAACTCATAAGGATGAAACGATGAAAACACTTTCGACTCAACGACTGCTGCGCGGGATGCTGCCGGTCGCCATGCTGATGCTGATGGGTGCCTGGCAGGCTCCGGCACTGGCCGCCAGCTGCACTCAGGGCAGCACCTGCGTGACCGTCGATGGCAGCAACAGCGGCGCCATGAGTACCGAAGCGGCCCGCCAGAGCAAACAGCAGTTCAATGATACCAAATCCCTGCGCAATAAGGTTAACACCCGCGTGGAGAAAGAGTTCGACAAGGTAGACAAGGCGATTGACAGCGAAGATCGTTGCGACGACAGCCTGAACGTTAACGCTTACTGGGAACCAAACACCCGCAAGTGTCTGGATCGCCAGACCGGTCGTCAGATTAATCCTTAATCTTGTCGCAGCCCGCGGTGGCCGTTACCCTGCGCCGCCGTTGCTGCTATCCTGACAAAGGATGCTCATTTTCAAATAAGGACGAATTGATGAAAAAAGCGCTTATCTTGGGTGCACTGCTGATGGCCACTGCGCCACTGGCCGCCCTGGCCTCGTGCGAAAGCGTGCAGGCAGACATTTCGCAAAAAATTATCAAAAACGGCGTGCCGGAATCTGGCTTCAAGCTGGATATCGTGCCTAACGATCAGGCCCAGCAGGCCGGTGGGCTGGTGGTTGGCCACTGCGAAAACGACACGCAGAAGATTGTGTATACTCGCCTTGCCAACGGCGATGACAACGGTGACGCGGCTCAGACCGGCACCAGCCAGGATACGAAAACCTCGCAATAATTGTTGTTCAGGGCGCTCTGTGCGCCCTTTCCTTTTTACGACTGTTCCGCCTCTTCACCCTCACCCTGCGGCCGATGCCGCGCCGGGATCAGCATCGCTGCCGCCAACGCCAGCAATGACAACAGCGCAGAAACCAAAAACACCCAATGCAACGAAGCGGCAACCTGCTGCGTCATCTCGGTCAGGATTTCTGGTGCCATTGCGCTACGCGCTGCCGGTTCCATTAGTTGCTGTACCGGATCGGCCGTTTGCGGCAAGCGAATTTGCAGATTGATGTTCAACGTCGCGCCCAAAATGGCGGTACCGATGGCCGACCCCATCATGCGGGTAAATACCGTACAGGCGGTGGCAATGCCGCGGATGCTGTGGTGGGCGGCGTTCTGCACCGAAACCAGAAACGTGGTGTTGCACAGCCCCATGCCGGCACCGACCATAAAAGCGGCTACCCGTCCCCACAATAAACCACCGGTCGGCTGCAGCAGCAACAGAATCAGACCACCGGCCAGCAGTAACAACGCCCCCATCAGCGCCGTGGTGCGGTAAGAGGTCATGAGCATCAGCCGACCGCTGAAGGTGCTGGCCAGCGGCCAACCAATCGACATCAACGCCAGCGTGGTTCCGGCCTCCAGCGGCGTTCCGCCCATCACGCCCTGAATAAAGGTCGGCAGGAAGGCACTGATGCCCATCATCGCCGCACCAATCACCAGCCCACCAATATTGCCGGCCACAATCACCCTACTTTGCCACAGCGCCAGCGGGAACAGCGGCTCCGGTGCGCGACGTTCCTGACGGACCAGCAACATTAGCGAGACGGCTGCCAACGCCAATAGCGGCACTACCCACCAACCGAGATTTTCTGCCTGCAACAGCGACAGCAGCAGCGCGGTAACAAACAGCGTCAGCCAAGCGGTACCCGCCAGATCCAGCGCGTGTTTACGCACCTTTTGACTAGAAGGCAAATAACGAGCGAGGAAAAACATCGCCAGCAGACCAATCGGCAAATTGACCCAGAACACCAGTGCCCAGGGCAAATGCTGGACGATAAATGCCCCCAGTAACGGCCCGATAATCGCCGACACACCCCAGACGCTGGAAATATAGCCCATGACCTTGGGACGCTCGGTAGGACTATAGATATCACCAATAATGGTGGTGGCTGTCGGCATAATCGCCCCGGCCCCCAGCCCCTGCAACAGCCGAAACCCAATCAGCCAGTACATATTGGGGGAGAAACCGCACAGTATCGAACCCAGCAAAAACAGCGACGCACCAAAGAAAAATACCCGCTTGCGGCCCAGCAGATCCGCCAACCGGCCATAGATTGGAATGGTGATGGCCTGCGCCAACAGATAAACCGCGAACACCCAACCGAGCAGGGAAAAGCCGCCGAGATCGCCAATGATGGTTGGCATCGCCGTGGCGACAATGGTCGCCTCGATGGCGGACATAAACATCGCCAGCATGCAGGCAATCAGGATTAAGGGTCGATGGGCGATCGGTGCAGGTGTGTCGTTATTTGTCATAGCGTTATTACAAACCATGGATTCTTATTTGCTTTAAATTATACCAGCCGGATTAAAGGTTGCCGTTACCGGTGTCGGGTTCCCTGTTTTGACTGGTGATAAACGCACCATTTGAACAGAAGGTGACGGCGTAACAAATAAACCACTCAATGGCTCGACAGAACAAACAAACCACGGGCCTGTCGGCGAATCTGGAAAGATTATCTGGCCTTCGGTCGGGGTGACAAGCACAATGTTCAGCGACCCTTTCATTTTTCTCAAGATTTTACTGACGCATGAAACGATTGGTCCACCTGCACCATTACCGCGCCCTGTTGCGCCGCCTGTTTATCGCCATCTTTCTTGGTATTGCCGCTGCGTTGGTGGTTTGGCTGTTTCACCGTGCGATGCTCGGGCTGGAATGGTTACTGCTCGACCACGAAGATGGCAGTCTGGTGGCTGCAGCCGCGGCCATGCCGGGCTGGCGCAGAGCGTTAACCCCGGCATTGGGCGGGCTGGCGGCGGGTTTGCTGCTGTGGGTATATCAGCGGTATCAGCACCAGCGACAGGTTGCCCCAACCGACTACATGGAAGCGATAGAAACCGGCGATGGACGACTGGACGTCAGCGCCAGCCTGGTGAAATGTCTGGCCTCGCTGCTGGTGGTCTCCAGCGGCAGCGCTATCGGTCGCGAGGGGGCGATGATCCTGCTGGCAGCCTTAGTGGGGTCAGTCTTTGCCCAGCGTTTCACCCATGAGAAAGAGTGGAAGCTGTGGGTGGCCTGCGGTGCCGCCGCCGGTATGGCCAGCGCCTACCATGCACCGCTGGCGGGTAGCCTGTTTATCGCTGAAATCCTGTTTGGCACACTGATGCTGGCCTCACTCGGCCCAGTGGTGATTGCTGCCGTCAGCGCCCTGCTGGTGACCAATTTGCTCAATGGCGGCCAGGCACCGCTGTATCTGGTGGAACCCCTGCCCGCACCCTGGCCGGTGCAATATCTGTTGATGGCGCTACTTGGCGTTTTGGCTGGAGTCTGCGGGCCGTTGTTCCTGTGGTCCATGTCCTCTTCCGGTCGCGCATTCCGTTCGCTACGGCTAAAACCACCGCTGCAATTGGCGTTGGGTGGGCTGATTGTCGGGCTGCTTTCGCTGCTGTTTCCTGAGGTGTGGGGCAATGGCTACAGCGTGGTGCAGTCGCTACTCAGTGCGCCCCCCGGCGTATTGCTGGTTGGCGCGATTCTGATCTGCAAGTTGCTGGCGGTGCTCGCCAGTAGCGGTTCCGGAGCGCCCGGCGGTGTATTCACGCCAACGCTGTTTGTCGGGGCGGCGCTGGGTTCGGTGGTTGGGCAACTCTGTGCCATCTGGCCGGAGCTGGGCAGTGCGGTACCGATTCTGATGGCGTTAACTGGCATGGCTACGCTGTTGGCGGCCACCACCCACGCGCCCATTATGGCTGCGCTGATGGTGTTCGAAATGACCGGTGAATATACCCTGTTGCCTGGCATTCTGCTGGCCTGTGTGATCGCCACCACCGTCTCGCGCGGCTTGCGTTCGGTGTCGGTCTATCACAACGCCTAACGGTTCAGCAGCGGAGAAATATCCAGATAACGCGCCAGTTCACGCTGTTCGGCGCGGGGCAGATAAGGAATTTCACCCAGCAGTGGTGCGGGAATGCGCTGCTGCAACGCATCGATAGTTTCGGCGTAGTGCGCCAGCCCCGGGTTGATGCGGTTAGCGACCCAGCCCAGCAGGGGTAAGCCATCATTAATGATCGCCTGCGCAGTTAACAAGGCGTGGCTGACACAGCCCAGTTTGATCCCCACCACCAAAACCACCGGCAGTTGCTCCTGAATCACCCATTCGGCGTAAGGCCGCATATCGTTCATCAGCACGCGCCAGCCGCCGCTGCCCTCGACCACCACGGTATCGACCTTGGCGGATAAATGTTGCAGCCCGCTGCTCATCACACCGTAGTCGATATCGTCGGTGGGTTGCGCGTGAAACACTTCTTCCAGACAGGTGATGGGATTAATTTCCTGATACGACAGCGGCAGGGTTGAGGATGCCTGTAAAACCAAAGCGTCTTTATTGCGAAGGCCTTCGCTGGTTTCCTGACAGCGTGCTGCAACAGGCTTGTAGCCGGCCACAGAACGGCCCTGCGCGGCCAGCGCCTGTAATAAAGCGCGGGAAACCACGGTTTTACCGACATCGGTATCCGTACCTGTAACAAATAAACGCGATAACATGAATGAATTGCCCCGAGATGCACCGTTAACCAAAATATCGCCGAAAATACGGCGAAAGAGACGAACGGGAAAAGTCTAGAGGATGCAAGGAGGACGGGGCTTGAGGTAGCTCAACCTTTTGTCGTTAAACGATAAGAATTACTGATTGGTGTTAGCCCTGCAGCAGTTGCACCAGCAGGGAACCGTTGTATAACGCTTCTTTCACCAGTGCCGCACCTGGCATGGTGCCTTTATTAAAGAATTGGGTGGATTCCACCTGGACCTTTTCGCTGTAAGCCGGTAGCGACTGCTGGCGGATACAGGAGGCAATGGCCGGATGCAGAATTTCTGCCGCCCGGTTCAGCGGGGAACCGACCAGGATTTTTTCCGGATTGAACAGATTGACCATAATCGCCAGGATACGGCCTACGCTGTGACCGACCCCCAGAATAATGTCTTTAGCCAGTTGGTCGCCCGCCAGCGCCGCGTCACACAGTGACTCAACCGTCAGTGGCGCACCGTGCAGGCTGGAACTCATTGAGGTAGCGAGACGTTGCTGGGCGATTTCCAGAATATTTTCGATGCTGGCGACGGTTTCAAGACAACCGTGATTGCCGCAGTAACAGCGTTTGCCGTAAGGATCGACCTGCGTATGACCAATCTCAACCACGCTGTGGCTACCGGCATGCAACACCCTGCCACCGGTGATCACCCCGGCACCGACGTTGTGGTCGATCACCACCTGGATCACGTTTTGGCTGCCGCGTGAAGCGCCATATAACGCTTCGGCCATGGTCCAGGCGCTGATGTCGTGCTGCAAATAAACCGGCAGCCCGGTGCGCGTTTCCAGCGCAGGCCCTAATGGCATGTCTTCTACATCGTAAAACGGCATACGGTGTACTACGCCGGAAATCGCGTCGACCATGCCCGGCAGCGTAATGGCGATCGCCGTTAACCGTTCCAGCTTGCTTTGATGACGGATAAAGAACTGGTCGACTTCAGCAAGAATGCGTTTTAACAGCGGATCGGGATGTTCGGCGGCCAGTGGCAATAACTCTTCCACCACCAGCTTGCTGCTGATATCACGCAGCGCCAGCGTAATGGTGCCACGGCTGATGCGGGCGGAAAGGTAGTGCCAGGCTTCGGTGTCCAGTACCAGCCCAACCGCCGGACGACCGCGACTACCGACTTCCTGAAACTCGGTTTCTTTAACCAGATGGGCTTCCAGCAGTTCGCGTACGATTTTGGTGATACTGGCGGGGGCGAGCTGAGCGCGTTTTGACAGTTCGATGCGCGAAATTGGGCCCAGTTGATCGATTAACCGATAAACTGCCCCTGCATTTGTTTGCTTGATTTGATCGATATGCCCAGGCTGCCCAACAGCAATCACAAACCTGCTCCTACTATTTTTCGCGCTTCTAAATAAAGACTATCGGCTATGGTGGGGCTTTTGTAATACAGCGTCAACTATTTGATTCGTTATGTGATTTGCTGCACAAATTCACCCCACTTTCACTGCGGATTGTGTTTTATTCACCCAGTTCAGCGTTCATGGCAACAGTAACGCCATCAAGGATTTGGCCGCGGCGGTCAGGGGGCGTTGACGATGATGTACCAGCCAAACTTCAGTCATCGCCTCAGGTTCCGCCAGCGGTAAATATTGCACACCGTCGATTTTAACCCGGGCAAAAGACGCCGGCAGAATCGAGATACCCAGCCCGGAAGACACCAGGCCAATGATGGTCATCGCCTCGCCCACCTCCTGGGTGATATAGGGGGTGATCCCCGCTTTGGCCAGCAGCGACAAGATCTCGTCATGCAGCGCGGTGCCGACCTCGCGGGAGAAAAATACAAAGGGTTCTTCCGCCAGATGTTGGAAACGCAACGTGCCCGGCGCCACATGGGTTAGCGGGTGCCCTTCCGGTACCACCGCCACCAACGGCTCACACAGTAAAAGCTGATGCTTTAAGGCGTCCGGCAAGCGGGTATTGCGCATTACCCCCAGATCCAGACTGCCATTGAGTAAGGGTTCGATCTGCTGTTTGGTGTTCACTTCGCGCATTTTGATATGCACCTGAGGGTGCTGTTGACGAAAAGCCCGTAAACTGCGCGACACCACGCTGATAAAGGGAGCCGAAGAGGTGAAGCCTATGGTCAACTCACCCACTTCACCGCGTTCCAGTCGCGCCGCTTTCTCCGCCGCCCGGCCGACCTGATCGAGCACCTGATAGGCCTCTTTGAGGAACATTTCCCCCGCCTGCGTCAGGCTGACATTGCGGTTGTTACGCGCCAGCAGGCGTGCGCCGACCATTTCCTCCAGCGCCTGGATCTGCTGACTGAGCGGCGGCTGGGAGATCCGCAGGCGTTCCGCGGCGCGGCCAAAATGCAGTTCTTCTGCCACGGCAATGAAATAACGCAGGTGCCTCAATTCGATATTCATACTTTAAACGTCTTAATTTGAATTATTAATATATTAGACAAAAAACTGCCCTCTCCCTATGATTTTGTTAACCAAAGATGTGCTTGTTTAAATCACCCCAAGTTCGGTAAGGAAAGACTGTGACAACCCCTGTGCGTTCTGCGGCCAATATGCCGTCGACGCTGGCCGCCAATGACGATGCGGCTGCTGCGCCAAAAACTCAACGTTCTACTCTTAATAAACTTCCCTACATCGAACGCGGAACGCCGCAGTTTATGCGCGTCACCCTGGCGTTGTTCTCTGCCGGGTTGGCCACTTTCGCCTTGTTGTATTGCGTGCAGCCGATCCTGCCGGTTTTGTCACAGGACTTCGGCATCTCTCCGGCGGAAAGTAGCCTGTCGCTGTCGGTGTCCACCGGGCTATTGGCGATTGGCCTGATGTTTACCGGCCCACTGTCCGACGCCATCGGCCGCAAATCGGTGATGGTGGTAGCGTTACTGCTGGCGGCAATCTGCACCCTGATTTGCGCCCTTATGACCAGTTGGCAAGGCATTCTGCTGATGCGCGCGCTGATAGGGCTCTCACTGAGCGGCGTCGCCGCCGTCGGCATGACTTACCTGAGCGAAGAGATCCATCCCAGCTTTGTCGCCTTTTCGATGGGGCTGTATATCAGCGGTAACTCCATCGGCGGCATGAGCGGTCGTCTGGTGACTGGGGTACTGACCGACTTCTTCTCCTGGCGGGTTTCGCTGGCGGTGATCGGCCTGTTCGCGCTGGCCGCGGCCTGCATGTTTTGGCGCATCTTGCCCGAATCAAAGCATTTTCGCGCCAGTTCGTTGCGCCCGCGTACCCTGCTGATTAACTTCCGGCTGCATTGGCACGACAAAGGCTTACCGCTGCTGTTTGCCGAAGGTTTTCTGCTGATGGGCAGCTTTGTCACCATGTTCAACTATATTGGCTACCGCCTGCTGGCAGATCCCTATCACCTCAGCCAGGCGATAGTGGGTTTGCTGTCGGTTGTGTATCTGACCGGCTCCTACAGCTCACCGAAAGCCGGTGCCATGACTTCCCGTTTTGGCCGCGGGCCGGTGCTGTTGGCGTCTACCCTGATTATGTTGATCGGGATCCTGATTACCGCACTGGCACCGGTAGCGGTTATTTTTATCGGCATGATGCTGTTTACCGCCGGTTTCTTTGCCGCCCATTCGGTTGCCAGCAGCTGGATTGGTCGGCGTGCGCGCCGTGCCAAGGGCCAGGCCTCTTCGCTTTATCTGTTCTGCTACTACGTGGGCTCCAGCGTCGCCGGCACCCTCGGCGGCGTGTTCTGGCACAGCTTTGGCTGGAATGGCGTGGTGGCCTTTATCAGCGTGATGTTGTTGCTGGCCCTGTTGGTGGTGCATTACCTGAAGAAGCTGCCGGAAGCGGCTCGCGTTTAATCTCTGGCCCACCGCCGCCCCAATGGATGCCGGCGGTGGCCTTAATCCCTCTGTCAGGCTTGGACCGCTCGGTATCCCCCCCACACCGTTGCTAATGTTGCCCTTTCGTTTGCTGTTCTCTTATTGTATGTTGTAACTAAAATAGGAGCGAGTGATGGATAAATACGGTTTAATCAGCAGGATGAATACTTGCTTTAGCGAGCTGGAACAGGCGCTGGCAAGCCTCCACCAGCAGATCCTGCCGCTGCGCTTGCTGGCTGGGCGGGTGTTCAGCCTGCCCGAAATCGAGAAAGGTAAAGAGCACGATGCCGTGGCGCAGATTACCGTCGAGCAACATCTGGGCCTGGCCGCGCGCGATCTGGCGCTGGAGCACTATCAGCGGCTGTTTATTCATCACAACAAGCACAACATCAGTAGCAAGGCGGCGGTGCGCCTGCCCGGTGTGATTTGCCTGGCGGTGGAAGGAATGGAATACCCTGAGTTGCAGCAGAAAATTGCCCTGATTAACCGGCTGAAGTCCGAGCTGGAGCAGATTATCACCGTCGACTCTGGCCTGGCGCCGGAGCAGCGTTTTGACTTCGTCCACACCCACCTGCATGGCCTGATCACCCTCAGCGCCTATCGTACCCTCACCGTTCTGACCAATCCGGATTCGGTGCGCTTCGGCTGGGCCAATAAGCACATCATCAAGAACGTGAAACGCGACGATATTCTGGCGCAATTGGAAAAAAGCCTGAAGGCCGGACGCGCAGTGCCACCCCATAATCGCGAACAATGGGCCGAACTGGTGAGCCGTGAGATCGATGACGTCAGCCGTCTGCCCCAGCAGGCGGTGCTAAAAATCAAACGACCGGTAAAAGTGCAACCCATCGCTCGGGTGTGGTATCAACCGCAGCAAAAGCAGGTGCAACACCCCTGCCCGCTGCCGCTGATTGCCCTGTGTCAGGTGGAAAACGGTGGCCAGGTGCCGAAGATTGGCGAATTGCTCAATTACGACGCCTCGGCGGTGAAACATAAATACAAACCGGACGCCAGGCCGCTGCGGCTGCTGGTCAAACGCTTGCATCTGTATACCGACGCTCCTACTCGCTGAGACTTTCATGGTAGGGGCGCTGCATACTGCGCCTTCGTACATAATCAATGGGCTAAATCGGGTCGAACATGGGTTCGACCCCTACAGGTTTAGCTCTTGCGCAGGTTCGTCAGAAGCATAAGGCTTACTTCTTCATGCTGCCGACCATGTCTTCCGGGCGCACCCACAGATCGAACTCTTCTTCGGTCAGGTAGCCCAACTTCAGCGCAGAGCCTTTCAGCGTCAGCCCTTCCTTGTGCGCTTTCTTGGCGATTTCTGCCGCTTTGTCATAACCGATGTGGGTATTCAGCGCGGTAACCAGCATCAAGGATTCATTCAGCAACTGGCTGATGCGGTCACGGTTAGGCTCGATCCCCACCGCACAGTGCTCATTAAAGCCCTGCATACCGTCGGCCAGCAGGCGGATAGATTGCAGATAGTTGTGGATCACCATCGGGCGGAATACGTTCAACTCAAAGTTGCCGGAAGCCCCGCCGATATTCACTGCCACGTCATTGCCCAGCACCTGCGCACACAGCATGGTCATCGCTTCGCACTGGGTTGGGTTGACCTTACCCGGCATGATCGAGCTGCCCGGCTCGTTTTCCGGGATAGAGATTTCACCGATGCCGCAACGCGGGCCGGAGGACAACCAGCGCACGTCATTGGCAATTTTCATCAACGACGCCGCCAGCCCTTTCAACGCGCCGTGGCCGTGCACCAGCGCATCACAGGTCGCCAGCGCTTCAAATTTGTTGGGGGCGGTGACAAACGGCTGTTTCGTCAGGTCAGCCAGCGCCCTGGCTACGCGGACCGCGTATTCCGGATGGGTATTCAGCCCGGTGCCCACGGCAGTTCCGCCCAAGGCCAGTTCACAGATATGCGGGATACTGGCCTCAATGTGCTGCAGATTATGCGCCAGCATCGCCGCCCAGCCGGAAATCTCCTGGCCGAGGGTCAGCGGCGTCGCATCCTGCAGATGGGTGCGGCCAATTTTGACGATATCGCGGTAGGCTTCCGCTTTGTCGCTCAGGGTTTTATGCAGCACTTTCAGCTCGGGGATCAAATGCTCACGTACTGCAATTACCGCGGCTACGTGCATCGCAGTCGGGAACACATCGTTGGAGCTTTGGCTCTTGTTGACGTCATCGTTCGGGTGCACCCGTCGCTCTTCCCCCCGCACGCCGCCCAACAGCTCACTGGCGCGGTTGGCCAGCACTTCATTCATGTTCATGTTGGTCTGGGTACCGGAGCCGGTTTGCCAAATCGACAACGGGAATTCGTTGGTATGTTGATCCGCCAGCACTTCATCGGCAGCGCTGATGATTGCGTTGGCACGCTCGGCGGGCAGCAGGCCCAGATCCATATTCACACTGGCCGCAGCGCGTTTGGTCAACGCCAGCGCATGGATCAGGGCGGTCGGCATCTTTTCGGAAGAGATGCGGAAGTGCTCCAGCGAGCGCTGAGTTTGCGCCCCCCATAGCCGATCGGCCGGTACTTCAATCGGTCCCATAGAGTCTTTTTCAATACGAACGGCTGCCATCACGATCTCCTTAGTACAATTCCTAAAAATGTACGATTACGCCAACGCGCTAAGCCCGCCAGCACACCCAACCAGTATAGTGACATAATAACTATTCGCATTAAGAGAGTTGCCTCACAGCATTTTTCCTCCATTGTCTGGCTTATTGTGCGGGCATTATTTTTTAGGTGTCGTATTCCAGACATTCAAATGAATATCAGCAATAAAAAAAGCGCCGTCTGGCGCTCTGATTATTTATTCTTAACCCACAAATTAAGGGTGGTGTTGATTATAGGCATTAATTCTTTGGTCCTGCAGGTGATTGATTTCATCGTAGGCGTCCTGACGCTCATTATGGCGATAAACCCCGGCACCGACTGCACCGGCAACGGCGGCGACAGGATGAGCAACCGGGGCAGCAGTCGCTACCACCGGTGCCGGTGCGACCACCACGGGCTGAGCCACCACTACGACCGGGCGCGGCGCTACGATCACCGGTCTGGGAACAACCACCACCGGCCGGGCAACGCCATAACCATAAGCATGGGTGACCACAACGGCCGCATTAGCACCGGAAGTGCACAGCATCAGAACCAGTAACAGTTTTTTCATCAGCGCCTCTAATTTAGCAAAATTTATTCAGTGGGTTTATTTGCCTGCACTGTATAGCGACGCTGCCCACTAAATTTAGCTAGTTGTGTGGTTGCCAATATAAACCCAATAATTATGATGAGAGATATATTCTGCCGGTAATAATTCACTTCAAAAAACACATTTTGAAATAGAAAATGAGGAATCAGACCAAAATACCAACGTCTGCATATTCGCCGAAAAATATATTTACCCGAAGAAAATAACGGTGTTTTTTTACCCACCCCACTGTTTTGCCAACCGACGTCCGAATTGTGACAGAGGTGGCTATCACGCTATACTTTACCGGCCTTGCGGAACGCTACTTGTTTGATCGCGCCCCGTTTTTACGCCAAGGTTCGCGTGTAGGATAAGCCGCACAAGGTTTTACTCACTGTCAGATACTGACCGTCGCCTCGACGGGAATGCAAAGGATGTTTACCAAGATGCAAAAAATGACCAACGCAGTGCAAAACTATGCATGGGGCAGTCACGACGCGTTAACCCAGCTGTATGGCATTGCTAACCCGCAAGGGCAGCCGATGGCCGAACTGTGGATGGGCGCTCATCCGAAAAGCAGCTCCCGCGTGGCCGGTGCCGACGGCACTTTGCGCTCGTTGCGCGATGTCATTGATGAAGATCAGCCTAAACAATTGGGTGCCGAGGTTGCCAGCCGCTTTGGCGAGTTGCCGTTCCTGTTCAAAGTGCTGTGTGCCGATCAACCGCTGTCCATTCAGGTGCATCCAAGTAAATCCGCAGCTGAAACAGGCTTCGCCAAAGAAAATGCCGCCGGTATTCCGCTGGACGCCGCCGAGCGTAATTATAAAGATCCGAATCACAAACCGGAGCTGGTGTTCGCCCTGACGCCTTTCCTGGCGATGAACGGCTTCCGCGAACTGTCCGACATTGTTTCCCTGCTGCAGCCGATTGCCGGTGCCCATCATGATATCGCCGCATTCCTGCAACAGCCGGATATCAGCCACCTGTCGTCCCTGTTTGCCAGCCTGCTGGCGATGAGCGGTGAACAGAAATCGCTGGCGCTTGGGGTACTGAAAGCCGCGCTGAATAATCAACAGGGCGAAACCTGGGACACCATCCGCTTTATCGCCGGTTTCTACCCGGAAGACAGCGGCCTGTTCTCACCGCTGCTGCTGAACGTGGTACAGCTCAAGCCGGGCGAAGCGATGTTTCTGTATGCCGAAACGCCGCATGCCTACCTGAAAGGCGTGGCGCTGGAAGTGATGGCCAACTCGGACAACGTGCTGCGTGCCGGCCTGACGCCAAAATTCATCGATATTCCAGAATTGCTGGCCAACCTGCAGTTCCGTCCGCAACCGACATCCGGCCTGCTGACCCAGCCGCAAAAGCGTGGTGACGAGCTGTTCTTCCCAATCCCGGTCGAAGATTTCGCCTTCTCACTGCATGACCTTTCCGCTGATCCACAGGCACTTGCGCAAAACAGCGCGGCCATTGTGTTCTGCGTTGACGGTGAAGCAGTGCTAACCAAACAGGAGCAGCAACTGGTGCTCAAACCGGGTGAGTCCTGCTTTATCGGCGCGTTCGAATCACCGGTAAACGTCAGTGGCAGCGGTCGAATCGCTCGTGTTTATAACCTGTTGTCGTAAACACTCGGTAAATTTCCGCAAATTGGTTGCTGAAAGAGTGGCTTACCTTCACAATTAAACGCCTACGGGCGTTTTTTTATTGGCCCAAATTTGCCCATCCATCTGTTCGAGACAGATGGCTTAATAAGGATGAACAGAACTATGAAAAAATCGTTAGTCGCTGTTAGCGTCATTGTGGTTCTTGGCGCAGCATGGACCGGGGCTTCCTGGTACACCGGCAAACTGATCGAACAACGGATGGGTGAAGTGGTTGATAACGCCAACAGCCAACTGAAGGTCTATCTGCCGAAAGCCGGGGTTAAACTGGGTTATGAAAATTACCAGCGCGGTATTTTCAGCAGTAAAATTCGCTATGTGCTGCGCGCCGACGGCAGCGTCACCACCGACGAGGCTCCACTGAAAGCCGGTGATGAAGTGGCGTTTATGGAAACCATCGATCATGGTCCCTTCCCGTTCGCCCAGCTGAAAAAATTCAACCTGCTGCCAAGCATGGCGTCGGTGCATACCGAACTGGAAAACACCCCGGCGACCAAAGGCCTGTTTGATATCACCAAGGGCAAGTCGCTGTTCACCGCCGAATCCCGTATTTCCTACAGTGGCGATACCTCGTCCGCCATTGACGTGATCCCGCTGGAATACCAGAAAGACAAGTCAGCGCTGAAGTTCAGCGGTGCGACCATCAATGCCGATGTATCACGCGATATGAAAGCCATCACCCTGGACGCCAGCAGCGACAGCGCAGTGATCAGCGGCCCGAACCAGTTTGGTCAAACCGAACAGGTTCAGTTGCTGGGCGCTACGCTGAAGAGCCAGACCCACGCCGGTCAGTTCGATCTCAGCCTGGGTAACCAGAATATGGAACTGAAGCAGGTCAAGGTTGCCGTTGACGGTAAAGAGACCCTGACGCTGGATGGCTTCAAGCTGGCGAGCCAATTCGGTGAGAAAGACGCTAACCTGAACGGCCAAATCGATTACACCATGGACGCGCTGAAGATCCAGAACAGCGACTTCGGTTCCGGCAAGCTGTCGCTGAAAATCGACAAACTGGACGCCAAATCGCTGAAAGAGTTTGCTGACCGTTATAACCAGCAGGCAATGCAGATGCTGCAACAGGCGCAAACTATGGATCCTGTGGCCTACCAGCAGCAAACCACCGACATCCTGCTGCAGAACCTGCCGCTGCTGTTGAAGGGTAACCCAAGCATCAGCGTTGCACCGCTGAGCTGGAAAAACAGCAAGGGTGAAAGTACCTTTACCCTGAATCTGGACCTGACCGATCCTGCGCAGGCCGGTTCCCCAGCCGAATCACCGGATCAACTGATTGCCCGTTCAGTGAAAAAACTGGACGCCAATCTGAGCATTCCGGTGGCGATGGCAACTGAAACCACCTCGCAAACGGCGTTACTGCAGGGTTACAGCGCGGAAGAAGCACAGAAACTGGCCCAGCAGCAGGTGCAGGGTTTGGCCGCCATGGGGCAGATGTTCAAACTGACCACCTTGAAAGACGGGGTGATCGGCAGCAGCTTCCATTACGCTGACAATCAGGTTGATCTGAACGGCAACAAAATGTCGCTGCAAGAGTTCATTGGTACCTTTGGCCTGCTGGGTGCACCAGCAGCAGAAGGCGCACCGGCACAGGACGCCGTTCCTGCACCGGTACCAGCCCAGTAATTCTCAGCATCACAGCCTTGGGGCCCGCTTAGTCGGGCCCCTGTTTTATTCCTGGTTCCCGTACACCGCATCGCGGATCTGCTGCGGATACTGCCCGCTCATACCTTCAAACGCCGTATTGGTCAGCGCCACCACGCTTAATGCCGCCTGCGGATCGTAAAACCAACTGTGTCCATACACGCCGCCCCACTGCAGGGTGCCATTATGCTGTGGCGTCGCCGCCAATTCGGCATCCACCAGCACTGCGCCGCCAAAACCAAAGCCCCAGCCCGGTCCCTGGGTTTCGGCTTCAGCCCCAACATGTGGCTGACGCATCAGTTCCACGCTGGCCGGTTGTAAAATATCCTCGCCACCCCCGCGCAAAGTCTCGACCAGGCGCAACACGTCATCAGCATCGCCGACCATGCCAGCACCGCCAGAAGCATAAGCCAAAGGATCAAGCGCACGTGATGGCGACAGTGCGATATCAAAACCAAAACCTTCCGGCAGCGTCAGGTGCATGCCGTCGTGGATCGGTTCCGGCGGAACGGCGGTGTCGTGATAAGCCGTCGCCAGGTTGTCGGCGTCAGTGGTGGAAAAGCCGGTATTACCCAACCCCAAGGGTTCGGCAACCCAGTGTTTGAACAACTGTGGCAACAGCTCGCCAACCACCTGCTCCAGCACCGCCCCCAACACGTCGATCGCCAGTGAATAATGAAATTCACTGCCGGGTGCCACCAACAGCTCGGCCTGGGCCAACAGCCGCAAATTCTGCTCCAGCGTCAGTGATGACAACTCCATACCATCTTGAACACCCAATCGCTGATATTGCCCCTCTAACGGCTGATTAAAACGATAATCCAGCCCGGCGGTATGGCTGAGCAAATGACGGATTTTAATCTCTGGCTGGCGGCCATCGGCCAGCGCAGGCGTGAACCAGGGCAGCCAACGGCTAACGGCATCATCCAACCCCAGCTTTTGTTGTTCGACCATGCGCATCGCCGCCAGCGTGATGTAGGGCTTGGACACCGACGACAGCCGGAACTGGGTTTCACGTCGCATCGGCCGCTGTAGTTCTCGATCTGCGTAGCCGCTGGCCTCGGCGTAAATCACCTTACCTTGCTGTGCCACCAGCACCACGCTGCCGACGATGCGTTGCTCGGCAATCGCCTGACGGCTGACCGCTTGTACTCGTTCTGCTAATGACTGATTCGGTGTCGACATGATTTGATGCTCTCTGAGGGGGTATAAAATCAGTCTAAAGCGATTATTATAAAATTAAATACCCGGTTACTTAACGAATCATTAAGCAGGGATTACTGATAGATGAGCTCACTATTGCAATTACTGCCGTTTTTCGAAGCCGTCGCCCGGTTGGGCAGCTTTACCCAGGCAGCTAATCAGTTGGGTGTCACCCCACCGGCGGTGTCGCAAAACATTCAGGCATTGGAAACCCGGCTTGGCGTACGGCTGTTCAACCGTACCAGTCGGTCGGTGCGGCTAAGCGATGAGGGGCGTCTTTTTTACCAACGGGTGGCGCCCGCCATGGGGCAGATCGAGGTGGCCGCCGACGACGTTCGCACCCTGCACGGTCGCCCTTCCGGCCTGCTGCGCATTACCCTGCCGCAGTTGGCCGCCTCGCTGCTGGTGATGCCCTATCTGGCGGAGTTTCAGACGCTCTACCCCGAGGTACAGCTTGAGCTGTTTACCGACGACCACTTTTCCGATCTGGTGCTGGACAGTTTCGATGCCGGTATTCGCATGCGAGCCATGCTACAGAAAGACATGATTGCGGTGCCGATCGACCACGACCAGCGGCGGGTGATTATCGCCACTCCCGGCTATTTGGCGCAGCACGGCACGCCACTGACACCGCAGGCGCTGAGCGACCACAACTGCCTGCGTTACCGTTTCCCCGGCAGTGGCAAGTTTGAGCCCTGGTATTTCAGGCAGGATGGCGGACAGCTCACGCTGGAGGTCAGCGGCAGCCTGATATTTAACGAAGACCGGCTGATTAAAGACGCCGCTTTGATGGGATTGGGCATTACCCAACGTTTTGCCAACACGGTGCAACGCGAACTAAACAGCGGGCAACTGGTGGAAATACTGACCGAGTACAGCGGCGATTTCCCCGGTTTTTTCATCTACTTTCCAGCCAGTCGGCATATGCCGCTCAAGCTGCGGGTATTTATTGATTTTATGCGGGAAAAACGGTCTCAACAGAGCCGCCCTCAGGACGCCAGTGTGGCGCCCTGAGGTTCAGCGTTAAGGCTTAGGCTTATCCAACGCCTGCACGATCCGGTAACTGGCCGCGACCCGGTCGTCATTCGGGAACCATTTGTTGGCCAGCATCACCACGGCAATTTTTTGCGACGGAATAAATACCGCGTAGGTGGAGAACCCGCCGGTTGAGCCGGTTTTATTGAACCAGGCGGCCGTCTGCTGCTGTAGCGGCGGCGTGATGGCAGTGGCCGGCGTGCCGTTCATGATCATCCCGACGTTGTTGCCTTCAGTCAGCTTGGGTAATGCCACCGGATAAGCATAGCTTTCCCACATCAGATCCTGAGTAAAGACCCCCGCCTGGAAATAACCGGTATGGGTCGCGGCCAGTGCCTTGCGCCACTTATCCCCCACTTTGGCCACCTGCATGTTGGCTTCCAGGTAACGGATCAGATCCTGAGCGTTGGATTTAATACCGTAGGCTTCTGCGTCCAGCGGGCCCGGTGTCACTCGCACCGGCTGATCTTGCTTATTGTAGCCCTGGGCATAATTATCCATCTGCCCGGCAGGCACATTAACGTAGCTGTGGTTCATGCCCAACCCCGGCAGCAACTGCGTTTCCATCGCCTGAGCAAAAGGTTGGTTCAGGCTTTTGGCGGTGATCATCCCCAGCATGCCAACCCCAAGGTTGGAGTAAACCCGGTAACTGCCTACCGCATGCGTCGGCTGCCACTGCCGATAATAGGCCATCAGTTGCGCGTCGTTGGTCACCTGGTCCGGAACAAACAACGGCAGCCCGGAAGTGTGCGTGGCCAGGTTCAGCAAGCTGACGTGGTCAAAGGCGCTGCCGCGCAGTTCCGGCAGGTAATGGCTGGCCGGTTCGGCGAACGACAATTTGCCCTCATTCTGCGCGTAAGCAGCCAGCGTGGCAGTGAAGGTTTTGCTCAATGAACCGATTTCAAACAAGGTCTGGTTGGTGATCGGCTTGCCGGTCTGTTTGGACGCCACACCATAGTGATAAAACTGCTGCTTGCCGTCCACCGACACGGCAATGGCCATGCCCGGCACGCCATATTTCTGCATCAGGGGTTGAATAATGGCGTCGATGTCGGCCTTATCGGCGGCATGGCCAGCCGGCAGGATCATTGCGGCCAGCAACGCGGCCGCCAAGCGATTTATTTTGGTCATGTGAAAGCTCTTGGGTTGCAGGGTATCGGCCGATGGCAAAAGAATTTATTGCCATTCGACACGAGGATATCCTTGGGTAACGGTGTTATTCCTTTTCTGACTGCGTTAATTCCGCAACAGCTGGGCTAAATATCGGGGTTTCGCCTGAGGTTGACAAGCGATAAGAATTTCAGCCAGCATAAAGAAAAACTTATGGCTAACTTTATGCGTAACCGACTGCCGCTTAATGCCCTGCGGGCGTTTGAATCCTCCGCCCGTCACCTGAACTTTACCCGCGCCGGGCTGGAACTGAGCGTCACCCAGGCCGCCGTCAGCCAGCAGGTGCGGACACTCGAACAACAGTTAGGTATTCAGCTATTCCGTCGCCTGCCGCGCGGGCTGGATCTGACCGAGGAAGGACAGGCGCTGCTGCCGATATTGACCGATGCTTTCGACCGCATTGAGTCGGTACTGCAACAGTTTGAAGGCGGGCATTTCCATGAGGTGTTGACGGTGGCGGTGGTCGGCACCTTTGCCGTCGGCTGGCTGATGCCCCGGCTGGCGGCGTTCAGAGAGTCACACCCGTTTATCGATCTGCGGGTGTTGACCAATAATAACCTGGTTAACCTGTCGGCCGACGGGATGGACTTCGCTATCCGTTTCGGTGAAGGCCGGTGGCCCGCGACCCATAACCTCAAACTGTTTGACGCCCCGCTGACGGTGCTGTGCCCACCGCAAGTGGCAGAGCAACTTCACACGCCGCAGGATCTGCAACACCAACTGCTGATGCGCAGCTACCGCAAGGATGAGTGGGAGCGCTGGTTTGCCGCAGCTCAGGTGACACCGTGGCGGATTAACGGCCCGGTGTTCGACTCTTCCCGGCTGATGGTAGAAGGGGCGATCCACAGCGGTGGTGTGGCACTGGCTCCGGCACGTATGTTTGCCCGTGAGCTGCGGGAAGGCTTGTTGCAGCGCCCCTTTAGCGCCGAAGCCGACCTTGGCGGCTACTGGCTAACCCACCTGAAATCACGCGATATGACGCCAGCGATGAAAGTGTTTGTCAGTTGGATCCAGCAGCAGGTCAAAGATGAGCAGCAAGCAGATTGAGATCAGGCCGAGCCACGTTTGATCAACAATGGCGGCAGAATCACGTTTTGCGGCGGTAAGTCGGCGTCGGCGATCCGCTGTAGCAAACGTGAGGCGGCGCTGTGCCCCACTTCACGCGCCGAGCTGGAAACCAGCGTCAGCGGCGGCTCGGTCAGTTCGGCCTCAGGCACATCGCCAAAACCAATCAGCGCCACCTGCTGACCGTAGTAGGTGTCGACGCCTTCAGAGCCGATACTGCGCCCGCTGCGCACAATACCAAAGTAGGCACCCAAAGCCACCGACGCCTTATGGCAGACCAGCGCGCTGATGTTCGGGTGTTGCCGCAGCAGGTTTTCTGCTGCTTCTGCCGCCGCCCGCTGATGGCAGTCACACTCGACAATCCAGTCGGAGCGGAAAGGCAGGCCATACTGCACCAGCGTGGCACAAAAGCCCCCCAGCCGTTCGGCTCGGGTTAAAGAACTGCTTTGCCCGCCCAGATAGGCGATTTGGCTATGGCCGCGCTTGATCAGAAATTCGGTGGCCATCTTGGCGGCCTGCATATTGTCCGGCCGCACCACATCGACCCCTTCCAGGCCATTCGAGCGTGCAGCGCACACCAGTGGCACACCCTGCTCTGCGGCCTTCTCCTTCAGCCCCTCGGCCGAGCGTATGCCGCCCGCCAGCACCATGCCGTCAACCCCATGCTCCAGCAGCGTATCAAAACAGCGCATCAGCCCCTTGCCGTCGCGACCACTTTGGGTCAGGAACAACACTTTGCCGTGCGCCTCCAATACCTCGCTCAGCCCGGCGGTCATTTCCGCATAAAACGGCTCGCAGATATCACGCAGGATCAGGCCAATCACGCCCGACGCCCCACCGCGCAGCGTCGCCGCCTGACGGTTGCGCACGTAGCCCAGGCGTTCAATGGCCTGGTTCACCCGCGCCACGGTGGTGGGTGAAATACGCCCTTTGCCACTCAGCACCAGCGAAACGGTGGTGACCGAAACGCCGGCCTGCTGCGCGACATCGGTAATGGTGATCTTTTTGATGGTCATGACCTCTGCGAGCCCGATCCTGGGCATTCTGCATCTTGCAGCAAATGGTATACCGAATCTGTTTGGTCAGTAAAACGTTTTACTGGTCTCGTCATTGTCACCGCAAAGTGCGCGTCGGAATTGTGATTAGTGGCGCATTTTTAGTAGGTAAAACGTTTTATCTTATTTTTACCTAACAGGGGTACACACCACTTTCGCACGTTTTTCCGCCAGGAGCCGCCGGTTATGCCAGCACCTAAAAAACAAAAAATCACGCTCTGGGAGTTTTTCCAGAGCCTGGGCAAAACATTTATGTTGCCCGTCGCCCTGCTGTCGTTCTGCGGCATCATGCTGGGTATCGGCAGTTCACTGAGCAGCCGAGATGTCATCACCCTGCTGCCGTTTATCGGCCACCCTGCCTTCCAGTTGCTGTTCACCTGGATGAGCAAGATCGGTTCCTTTGCCTTTAGCTTCCTGCCGGTGATGTTCGCCATTGCCATTCCGCTGGGCATGGCACGCGAAAACAAAGGCGTCGCCGCGTTCTCCGGCTTTGTCGGCTTTGCGGTACTGAACCTGGCCACCAACTTCTACCTGACCACCACCGGCATTTTACCCACCACCGATCCGCTGGTGCTGAAAGCCAACAACATCCAAAATATCCTCGGGATTCAATCGATTGATACCGGTATTCTGGGTGCAGTGATCGTCGGTATTATCGTTTATAAATTGCACGAGCGTTTTCACACCATCCGTCTGCCGGATGCACTGGCGTTCTTCGGTGGCACCCGCTTTGTGCCGATCGTCACCACCGTGGTACTGGGTCTGTGTGGCCTGGTGATCCCATTGATTTGGCCCTGGTTTGCCGCCGGTATCACCGGGCTGGGCTGGGTGATCAACAGCGCCGGTGCCTTTGGGCCGATGCTGTTTGGTACCGGTGAACGTCTGCTGTTACCCTTCGGCTTGCAGCATATTCTGGTAGCGCTGATCCGCTTTACCGAAGCGGGTGGCACGCTGGACGTCTGCGGTCATACCGTGAGTGGCGCACTGACCATCTTCCAGGCTCAGCTTTCCTGCCCAACCACCACCGGCTTTGCCGAAAGCGCCACCCGCTTCCTGTCACAGGGCAAGATGCCGGCCTTCCTGGGTGGTCTGCCGGGCGCGGCGTTAGCCATGTATCACTGTGCCAAGCCGGAAAACCGCCATAAAATTAAAGGCCTGTTGATCTCCGGCGTAGTGGCCTGCGTGGTCGGCGGCACCACCGAACCGATCGAGTTCCTGTTCCTGTTTGTCGCGCCGTTCCTGTATCTTATTCACGCGGTTCTTACCGGGCTGGGCTTCACCGTGATGGCGCTGCTGGGCGTGACCATCGGCAACACCGACGGCAATATCATCGACTTCGTGGTATTCGGCATTCTGCACGGTACCGCCACCAAGTGGTATCTGGTGCCGATCGTCGCCGGCATCTGGTTCGCCGCCTACTACGCCATTTTCCGCTTCTCCATTCAGCGCTTTAATATCAAAACGCCGGGCCGCGAAAGCGAAACCACCGCCAGCCAGAGCGCACCCGTTGGCCCGGTCGGCAAATCCGGCTATAACGTTCCGGCCATTCTGGTGGCGCTGGGTGGCAGTGAGAATATTGTTTCTTTGGATAACTGCATCACTCGCCTGCGCCTGTCGGTCGATGACATGAGCAAAGTGGATGACGCGGCGCTGAAGGCCAATCGCGCCATTGGCGTGGTGCACCTCAATGAGCACAACCTGCAGGTAGTGATCGGCCCGCAGGTGCAATCGGTGAAAGATGAATTAGACTCACTGATAGCGGCAGCGCTTCCTGCTGCGGCCCTGCAGGGAGCGTCAAATGTTTGATTTTTCCACCCCGGTCGATCGGCACGGTACCTGGTGCACGCAATGGGATTACATCGCTGACCGTTTTGGCCACGATGACCTGCTGCCGTTCACCATTTCCGATATGGATTTTGCCACCGCGCCCTGCATTCTCGAGGCGCTGCAACAGCGCCTGCAGCATGGTGTGCTAGGCTACAGCCGCTGGCAGCATGAGGATTTTCTCGGCGCGGTGCGCCACTGGTATCAGCAACGCTTCAATACCCCCATCGACACCCATATGGCGGTCTATGGCCCGTCGGTGATTTACATGGTGGCGCAATTGATTCGCCTGTGGTCGGCACCGGGTGAATACGTCGTCACCCACACCCCGGCCTATGACGCTTTTTATAAGGTGATCCTCGGTAATCAACGCCAACTGCTGGCCTGCCCACTGCACAAGGACGGCAACGACTGGCAGTGCGATATGGCCCACCTGGAGGCGTTACTGGCGCGGCCGCAAACCAAGATTTTGCTGCTGTGCAGCCCGCACAACCCAACCGGCAAGGTATGGCGTGCGGAAGAACTGCAGCAAATGGCCGAGCTGTGCGAACGCCACGACGTGCGTGTGATCAGCGATGAGATCCATATGGATATGGTCTGGGGCGAGCAACGTCATACGCCCTGGAGCCAGGTTGCCACCACGCCCTGGGCACTGCTGACCTCAGGTTCCAAAACTTTCAATATCCCGGCGTTGACCGGGGCCTACGGATTTATCAGCGATGATGCCGCGCGTGAGGCCTACACTCAGCAACTTAAGGCCCGCGACGGGCTGTCTTCCCCGGCGGTGCTGGCAGTTGTCGCGCATATTGCCGCTTATCGCCACGGCGAACCCTGGCTGGACGCACTGCGCGACTACTTGCAGGACAACCTGACCTACGTCGCCGAACGGTTGAATCAGGCGTTCCCGGCACTGAATTGGCAACCGCCGCAGGCCACTTACCTGGCCTGGATCGATCTGCGCCCGTTGGGCATTGACGACCGTCAGTTACAACAGGTGCTGATCGAGCGGGAGAAGGTTGCCATCATGCCGGGCTTCACCTACGGCGAAGAAGGCCGTGGCTTCCTGCGGCTAAACGTCGGCTGCCCGCGCAGCAAGGTTGAGGCCGGTATGGACAAGCTGATTAGCGGATTGAAATTTGTGCTGAGTCCAGCTTAGTCCACTCACCTGAAGTCCTCTCCCCAGGAGAGGGCTTCATTCACCTTAGCTACGTCGTCTCTGTCCAGGCTTAAACTTGCGGTATCTCTGCAAGACGGTGATAAACCGTCAGGCCGCGTTCATCGGCCAAGCGTACGTCGTTATCAGCCCCTGCCGAAGCCCCCGCAATACGATAGACCGCCTGGCACTGGGCAATCAACCGATGGGCCACCGGATAGAGGTACTCCTCACAAATCGCATCGCCGTGCCGGGTTGATCCCGCCGCTGCCGCCAGCGGTAACGCCAGCCACTCGCCAATCACCGGCACATGCCCGCGTTGGTACACCTCAAGCGCTGCCTGCTCCAGGCGTTGCAGGTTATCGGCAATGCGCTGTGCATCGCCATCGGTACCGCTGCGGTAAGGGCCGGCAATTAAAATTAGTTGAGCTTTCATAGCGCATTCTCCAGGGTGTGATTAAGGGCGACGAACTGCAACAGCATGATGGTTTTGGCATCGACAATACTCCCCTGTGCAATGGCGCTCAGCGCCTCCGCCAGCGGCAGCTCGATCACCTCGAGATCTTCGCCCTCCGCTTCCACCCCGCCGCCATCGCTGACCCGCCCAGCAGCATGGTACTCGCCGACAAAGAAATGCAGTTTCTCGGTAACGGAACCTGGGCTCATATAAGCTTCAAAGACCTTTTGCACGTTTTGCACGCTATAGCCGGTTTCTTCCTCCGCTTCGGCGCGGATACGCTCTTCCGGCGAAGCGTTGTCCAACAGACCGGCGGCGGCCTCGATCAGCATGCCGTCGTGGCCGTTGACGAACACCGGGAAGCGAAACTGACGCGTCAGCACCACCGTTTGCGCCTGGCGGTTAAACAGCAAAATGGTGGCGCCGTCGCCACGATCGTAGGTTTCACGGCTTTGTCGCTGCCATACTCCATCGCGACGTAAAAAATCAAAGGTGGTTTTTTTCAGCAGATACCAGTCATCGGACAGCACCCGGGTTTCGACAATACGGACCCGATCTTTAGTGGCGATCATGTTGGTCAACTCCACAAGCAGGAAAGGAAAATGATACTATCGTGCAGTTTCGTGTATGATCAAGATATTTCGTGCAGAGCAAATTTAACGGGAAAACGTCATGCTTACCAGCCAACGTAAAAAAATCATTCTGGAAAAACTGGCCCAGGAGGGACAGGTGCTGGCCAAACAGCTCAGCGAAATGTTCGGGTTGTCCGAGGACACCCTGCGGCGTGACCTGCGCGAGCTGGACAGTGAAGGCCTATTGCAACGGGTACACGGTGGTGCACTGCCGGTCTCTCCGGCGATTGCCACCTTCGCCGAAAGAAACGGGCAGGAATCCGCCGCCAAGCGCGCAATTGCCAAAGCCGCAGCGGCAATGATCGCGCCCGGCCAGGTGGTGATCATCGACGGCGGTACCACCTCCGCCGAATTGGTGAAACAGCTTCCCGCCACGCTGGAAGCCACTATCGTCACCCACAGCCCCAGCGTGGCGGTTGGCCTGGTTGAACATCCCAAAGTGGAAGTCATTCTGATCGGTGGGCGGCTGTACAAACACTCGATCGTCAGCGTGGGTGCGGCTGCGGTGGAAGCCATGTCGCACATCCGCGCCGACCTCTACTTTATGGGCGTGACCGGCGTGCACCCGACTGCCGGCCTGAGCACCGGCGATCTCGAGGAGGCCTACATCAAACGCGCTCTGGCGGCGCGGGCAGCCGAAACCGTGGTATTGGCCTCTGCCGCCAAGTTGAATGCCGCCTCGCAGTATGCGATTGGCGATATCAGCCTGGCGCAGAGCATTATTGTCGAATGTTCAACCGACGCCGCACTAACGGCCCCGCTGGAACAGGCGGGGTTGACCGTTATCAAAGCCTGAGTGGTATCCTGAATTAAATAACGTAATAAATACGCGGTTATTAATCTTCTCCGCGTATTTATTACGATTAATCTCCGCGAATCGGATAAAAATGCGAGAGAAATCACACTTCGTTAAACTTATTTCCTCCCAGCCAATCATTTTTCTCCTTACTAATAATCCCACAGCAACACAGATGTAACATGATGATTATTAATAAATAGTCGTTTTAACGCTGTTGAGGCGCTTAAATTAAAATGAGATCTACTTCTCAAAAACATTGCCTAACACGAGTCTGTCAAGGTCAATTACGGAAATATTTGTGAGTGTTTTGTGATGTCACCTGCAAATTTTAGCGATACCAAAAATGACAATGAGCTCCACGGAACAGATTGGAGGCCAGTATATGAAAATCGGTGTGGTAATAAGCGGCGGCGATGTCACCGGCATCAATAACTTTATTTTCCAGGTCGCCAGACTGGCGCAGGCCGATATCGTTCTGTTTAACGGCGGAATACCCGGATTATTGGCTAATCGACATCAATCTGTCAGTCTACGTGATTTGGTTGATTATTCTATTTCATCGATGCCGATAATGTCTTCCGGCCGCACGGCCAAGAAATTGGTAGCCAGTGAATATGAAACCATCAGCAAGCAGCTTAAAACCTTACACATTGAAGTGCTTATTATGGCCGGTGGCGACGGTTCGCTGCAGTTTTTAAATACCCTCAGTGAATTTGGCGTTAACTGTTTTGGCGTGGGCATGACCATCGACAATGATGTGTTTGGCAGCCATTACAGCATTGGTTTTTCCACCGCCTGCGAGCAGGTGATCAAAGAGGTCTCCAAACTGCGCAACACCGGACGTGCCCTGCCCGGACGCGTGTTTATGATTGAGCTGTTGGGCGGCTACTGCGGGGAACTGACGCTGCAGGCGGCGATCAAATCCAATGCGGACTTTGCCCTAATCCCGGAATGCCAATATGCCTTAAGCCAGCTGGCAGAGAAAATATCCCAGCGGCTGGAACAACAAAATAGTGTCATTATTTTATGTTCCGAGGGATATACCAAAGAATATTCGCCCGGCTTTCAGGGTGCCATTGACACCATGATTAAACAGCTTGAACCAAAAATTGGTGTACGCATCCGTAAAACCATTATGGGTTATGGTTTGCGCAATGGCGATCCGACCTGTGAAGAGATTTATCAGGGAACCATTATGGCCAGCGAAGTGGTTCGTTGTATTCATTCCGGCATGAAAAACAAGGCCATTATTATTAATGCCAGCAACCAACCTATTCCGATTGATTTAATCAGCATGCAAAAACGATTGATTGATACCGAAGGACACCATTACAAACTCGCCAGGCAATTAAATATAATCTGAGGAGATACCCATGCTTAAAATACTGTGCGTATGTGGCTGTGGCCTCGGCTCCAGCTTTGCCATCGAAATGAGCGCAAGAGCGGTGCTGAAAAAATTAGAGATTGAGGCAGACATTGATCACACCACTATCTCTGAGGCCAGCGCCTTTAAATCAGATATTATTCTCACCCAAAAAACCTTCGCCGACATTTTAAATGCCGATGCCAGCGAAGAGGAAAAGAAACGGGTAATTATTCTCCACCGGCTCACCGATAAAGTGGAAATTGAGCAAAAGATCGTGGCCTTTTTAAAAGAACGCGACATGAAGGAAAACCACCATGAATAGCCTGATTGACTTTATTGTCAAAGACCTGCTCGGTCAGGCTTCGATCCTGATCGCCTTTATCGCCATGCTGGGGCTAATACTGCAGAAAAAATCCACCGGGAAAGTGGCCGAGGGCACCTTTAAAACCCTGTTGGGCTTTCTGATCATGATGGCAGGCATCAACATTATTGTCGGTGCCCTTACCTACCTGAACAGCATCTTCACTCACGGCTTCGGCATGACCGGCTACATCACCGACGTCGCCGCCATTGCCGGCCTGGCCAACCGTGAGCTGGGCTCGGAAGTGGCGATGACCCTGATGGTGATTTTCGCGGTGAATATCATCATTGCCCGTATCACCCCGTTCAAGTACATCTTCCTGACCGGCCAGGCGTTGCTGTGGATGGCCACCATCGGGGCGGTGATCGGCTACAAGGCCGGCCTAACCGGCCTGCCGCTGATCCTGACCGGCGGCATCTTTGGCGGCGTAATGGCGGTGTTAATGCCGGCATTGGCCCAACCGGTGGTGCGCAAAATCACCGGGTCAGATGAGGTGGCGCTGGGGCACTTTTGCACCATTGGCTATCTGGTCCAGGCGGCAGTCGCCAAGGTGGTTGGAAAAGGTTCCCGCTCAACCGAAGATCTGGAGCTGCCCGACAACTTCAAGTTCCTGCAGGATACCTACCTGTCGATGGCGGTGGTGATGATCCCGATGTACCTGATCCCCGCGCTGGCGGCCGGTCCGCAGTATATCGCCCAGTATGCCGGCGGTATGAACTACCTGATGTACTCCTTTATGCAGGCCATTCAGTTTGTCGCCGGGGTCTTTATTCTCTACAGCGGCGTGCGCCTGCTGCTTAACGAACTGGTCCCCGCCTTTCGCGGTATCGCCATGCGCATCGTGCCGGACGCCAAACCGGCACTGGACTGCCCGGTGCTGTTCCCCTACGCCCCTAACGCGGTGATCGTTGGTTTCCTGGCCACCACTCTCGGTTCCATCATCGGCATGATCGTTTTCCCTATGTTCGGTCTGGCGATGATCTTGCCCGGTCTGTTGACCAACTTCTTCGCCGGCGGTACCGCAGGCATCTTCGGCAATGCGCTTGGGGGTCGCCGCGGCGCCATGATCGGCGGTGTGGTCCACGGTCTGTTTATCACCTTCCTGCCGGCCATTCTGGTGCCGATGCTGGAGAGCTACGGCTTTGTCGGCGTGACCTTCAGCGACTCCGACGTCATCAGTAGCGGTCTGGTGATGGGCCATGCCTTCCAGGGCAACTGGCTGTTCATCGCCCTGTTCATCGTCTTCGTCACGCTGATTGCGTGGTTTGTTAACGGTAAATCAACCAAACACCATGAGGAAAAAGTCCATGAAACTCTATAATTTCAACGAGCTGTTGTCCGTGGCCAAAGCGCGTGACTTCAAGGCAATAGGATCATTCAATCTCCACTGCCTGGAAATGCTGCCGGCCTTCTTCAAAGCGGCCAAGGACACCCACAGCCCGCTGATGATCCAGATTTCGACCGGCACCGCCGAGTATCTGGGCTACAAGCTGCTGGTTGATTCGGTGCGCTCACTGGCAGAAAGTGAACAGGTGCCAACCTGCCTGCACCTGGATCACTGTTCAGACATCGCCTCTATCGTTACCGCGATCGACGCCGGTTTCAGTTCGGTGATGTATGACGGTTCACACCTGGAAATGGACGAGAACATCGCCAATACCCGCAAGGTGATCGACATTGCACGCCAGCGCAATGTGTCGGTTGAGGCCGAATTGGGCGCCATCGGTGGCTCGGAAGACGGCAAAGCTGTGGCGGAAGAAGACATCACCTTTACCACGGTGGAAGACGCCAAACACTTTGTCGATGAAACCGGAGTCGACATGCTGGCCGTTTCGGTCGGTACCGTTCATGGCATGTACACCGGCAAGGCACATATTCAGCACCAGCGCCTGGCGGAAATCACCGAGGCCACCCAGACCCCGCTAGTGCTGCACGGCGGTACCGGGGTCAGCGATGAGGACATGCGACGCGCGGTGGCCGGCGGCATTGAGAAGGTCAACGTCGGTACCGAGATGAACGTGCAATGGGTCGGTCGTTGCATGCAGACATTTGAAAAGGGCAAGGTAAATGACAGCGTGCGCAAATTCCTGATCCCCGCCAATAATGCCGTCACCCAAGTATTAACGGAAAAGATCGGCCTGTTTAAATAATCACTGCCCCTTTCCTTTTTAATATAACCCTACAACCCTGGTGCCCCGGCGCCCGTCGGGGCTGGAGAATACTATGCTTGATTTTATGAAATTGCAGCGAAATAAAAAGACCGCAACCGATGCGCAAAATGATGCTGAAGCCAATGATATATCAGCCGAAATAAGCGTATTGGAGCAGCAGTTGGTGGCCACACCGACAAATAGTGAAATACATAAAACCTTAATGCTGACCTATAATCGGGCATTAAAGATCTATGCCAAAAATAAAAACCATCGCCAACATATCGATACGGTTTTTATCAAGATTGACGAACTGCGCAATATTATCAGGAAGTCTCTTTGAGGGAACATGATGACCATTAAACAACTGTTGATTGAGGCCGGAGCAATACAGGTCGGCGTGCAGGAAACGGACTGGAAAAAAGTGATTGAGCTGGCGGCGCAGCCTTTGGTCGAGAACGGTTATATTCACCCCTCCTATTATCAGGCGGTGATCAGCAATACGCTGGCCCATGGTGCTTATTATGTATTTGACGAGGGTATTGCCATCCCCCATGCGCGGCCTGAGTCTGGGGTGATCAAAAATTGCTTCAGTATGGTATTGCTGGAACAGCCGATCGCCTTTCAGGACAGTGAAAAGGCTGACATCGTCATCCTGTTCGGCGCGACGGACAGCAGCCGACATATTGAAGAAGGTATCCGGGCGATTGTCGAGTTGCTCGATAATAAACAACGGCTCGATAAGCTGCGCGCCGCCAAACTGTGGCAAGAGGTGGTAGAAATCCTATGACTGTGCTCACTGACAGCGGTGGTAAAACCGTTATTTTGGTTAATGGCATTCCGGCTTCTGGCAAGAGCACCCTCGCCCGTGCGCTGGCACAGCACTTTGGTTTGCCTTATCTGAGCCTCGACGGCATCAAAGAGCCTTTTATGGCCCGATTGGACAACGTGGATCGTGAGCTTAACCGTCGGCTTGGCTACGCCGCCTATCAGGCTGTCTGGTCGACGGTGGCGCAGGCTCCGTCGCGCTGTATCTACATTATCGATGCCTGGTTCGGCTTTCAGCCCAGAGAACTGTTGCGTCAATACCTGCGCGAGGCGGGCGTGGTCCAGGTTTTGGAGGTGTGGAACCAGATCTCCGCTGAACTGGCAACCGATCGCTATGCGGCCCGCATTGGCCAGCGCTCTGCTGGCCATCCCGGTACAGAATATTTGCCTGAGCTGCGGGCACTGGCCGAACGCGCCATGCCGATGGCCATTGGTCCGATGATCCGCGTTGATCAAGCGCTGCCGCTGGAGATCGGCAAGATTGCAGATTGGCTGGCACTGCACGGCGTAGCCGATAACGGCGATGAAAATATCACTAAACTGAGGGTGGGTTGATGAGGTTTGGCCGCCGTTTTCCTGCCAGGTCGCGGGGGTATTTCTCTCCCGCACTCGCCTGAAAATGCGGCACCACCCGCAATTAATGTGATTTTCATCACTTTTTTATGCAACGAAATGGCAATTTTCATCATTTTGTTTTTATACTGATCTGCACTTTACCTACAACAAACTAACGAGTGCACATCATGATTGACACCCGCCTACCGCTGACCGACATCCACCGTCACCTCGACGGCAACATCCGTGCGCAAACCATTCTCGATCTGGGCCGTCAGTTTAACCTTGCCCTGCCTGCCGACGAACTGGAAGCGCTGCGTCCACACGTGCAAATTACCCATGCCGAACCCGATCTGATCAGCTTTTTGCAAAAGCTGGACTGGGGCGTTGCCGTGCTGGGTAACCTGGAAGCCTGCCGCCGCGTAGCCTACGAAAACGTCGAGGATGCGGCCAACGCCGGTCTGCACTATGCCGAACTGCGTTTCTCGCCGTATTACATGGCGATGAAGCACCAGTTGCCGGTGGCTGGGGTGGTAGAAGCGGTGATTGATGGCATTCGTTCCGGTTCCCGCGATTTTGGCATTGATGTGCGCCTGATCGGTATCATGAGCCGCACCTTCGGCGAAGCGGCCTGTTTGCAAGAGCTGGAAGGCCTACTGGCGCACCGTGATGGCATCACCGCGCTGGATCTGGCCGGTGATGAACTGGGCTTCCCAGGTGGCCTGTTCCTCAACCACTTCAACCGCGCCCGCGACGCCGGGTTGCGCATCACCGTACACGCTGGCGAAGCGGCCGGTCCGGAAAGCATCTGGCAGGCGATCCGCGAGCTGGGCGCCGAGCGTATCGGCCACGGGGTGAAAGCGATTGAAGATCCGGCGTTGATGGACTTCCTGGCGGAGCACGGCATTGGCATCGAGTCCTGCCTGACGTCTAACATTCAGACCAGCACCGTCCCTTCTCTGGCACAGCATCCGCTGGCGAAGTTCCTGCGCCACGGCGTCATGGCGTCGATCAACACCGACGATCCGGCGGTTCAGGGTATCGAAATTGAACACGAATACCGGGTAGCGGCACCACAGGCCGGGCTGACACCGGCGGAGATCCGTACCGCTCAGGAAAATGGTCTGAAAATGGCGTTCCTCAGCGAGCAGGAAAAGCAGGCTCTGCGCGATAAAGTTCGGGGTTAAACCAGACCTTCAGGCTTCCACTTGAGCCGAATATTAGGGAGAGCGTGCCGAAGGGGTCGTAGCGGCTTGTCCGCCGACCAATTTGCCGGGAGCAAATTGGAACGACTTCCAGTCGGCCCGTAGGGTGGGACACATGGACGTGTCCCATAGCCCCTCGGTGCGCTAGGCCCGGGGATCTCGGGTTAAAAGCCAAGATTAAAATTGTTTTTAAGGGCGCGATTTCGCGCCCATTTTTTATTTTGCCGTCAGCACTTCTGCACGCTGTTTGGCGGTTTTGCGCGCATAGCGCTGGGCCAACACGGCGCACACCATCAACTGTACCTGATGGAATATCATCAACGGCAGCACCATCGCGCCCACCGCCGCCACCGGGAACAGCACGTTAGCCATTGGAATGCCGTTCGCCAGGCTCTTTTTCGAGCCACAGAACACAATAGTGATCTCATCCGCGGTATTGAATCCCAGCCAACGTGCGGCATAGGTATTGATAATCAGCACCACCGTCAGCAACACCAATGACATCACCAAAATAGTCAGCAGCGACCAACCGTCAATCTTGTGCCAGATACCTTCTACCACCGCGGCGCTAAAGGCGGTGTACACCACCAGCAGAATCGATGACCGGTCAGTGAGATTAATCAGCTTGCGGTGGCGATCGACCCATTTACCGATCAACGGCCGCGCCAGATGCCCCACCACAAACGGCACCATCAGTTTCAAAATGATCGAACCAATGGCGTGCAACACGTCAGTATCGCCACCCTGAGTATGCATCAAGGCGCCCACCAGCAACGGCGAGAGGAAAACGCCGAGGATGCTGGATGCCGAAGCACTGCAGACCGCTGCCGCCACGTTACCGCCCGCCGCCGAGGTAAAGGCAATGGCCGACTGAACCGTCGCTGGCAGCGCACACAGGTAAAGGAAGCCCATATACACCGTCGGCGTCATCAGCCCCGGCACCATCAGATTCATCGCCAGCCCCAGCAGCGGGAACAAGGCAAAGGTGCTGAGAAACACCACCAGATGCAGCTTCCAGTGGCCCATACCGGCGATAATCGCCTCACGCGACAGCTTGGCGCCATGCATAAAGAACAACAGCGCGATGGCGGCAGTGGTCAGGCGATCAAAGAAGGTTTTCCATACCCCTTCACAGGGGAAAACCGAGGCGACGATCACCACCAGAATCAAGACCAGCAAAAACTTATCAATGCGCAAACGTTGCAACCAGGACATGGATCCGGATACCTCGAGAAGTTAGGCGGGTTCGGTCAGCCGAACCCGGATAAGAAGCCTGCCGGTCAAGCTACCGGCAGCGCCTTTTGCTGTTTGGCAGACTCAATGCCCAGCTCGATCAATTCCATCACCTGGATGGCATCGGCGGCCGGCACCGGGTTTTCACCCTCACCGTTAATCGCATCGCGAATTGCCGCGTAATAAGCGGGATAATTGCCCGGAATACTCAGCAGTGGTTTTTCCGCCAGCACACCATCACGTGACAGCGTCACCACACCGTCGCGCATGTCATAACCCCAGTCAGCCTGCGGCAGGCGCTCACCGGCTTTCAACCGGTCTTCCTGCGGATCCAGACCAAATTTGATAAAGCTGCCCTGGGTGCCATGCACGATATAACGCGCGGTTTCTGCCGCCGCCAACACCGTGCCATGCAGCACCACCCGACGTTGACCGTAGTTAAGCACCGCGTGGAAATAGTCAACCGACTGCGCGCCCGGACGCAGTTCACCGAGATCGACAAACAGCGTTTCGGGCTTGCCGAACAGCTGCAATGCCTGATCGATCAGGTGTGGCCCTAAATCGTACCAAATGCCGCTGCCCGCACCGCCCAGCTCACGCCAGCGCTGACGCACCTCTGGCCGGAAGCGATCGAAATGAGATTCGAAGTAAACCACCTCGCCGAGCACGCCTTCTTTCAGCAGCGCCTTGAGCGTCAGGAAATCACTGTCCCAGCGACGGTTGTGGAATACCGACAGCAGCTTGCCGCTCTGCTCCGCCTGGTGCTTTAGCTCCTGAGCCTGTGACAACGTCACGGTAAACGGTTTGTCTACCACCACGTGCTTGCCGGCGGCCATCGCCTGCTGCGCCAGCGGGAAGTGGGTATCGTTGGGGGTAGGAATGACGATCAGATCGATAGAGGGGTCGTTAAACAGCGCCTGCGGATCGCTGACCACCGTCATCGACGGCCAGTCGGCGTGTACTTTACCGGCATCACTGCTGGAGACGGCTGCCAGCTCTACACCGGGAGTGCCGACAATCAGCGGCGCATGAAAGGTTTTGCTGGCATAACCGTAACCGACCAGCCCAACCCGAATTTTTTCTGCCATGGTGTTTCCTCTTACTGGCTCGCAATAGACCCATCAGATTTGACACCATGACGCAGGCAGGAACAAGAGGTAAATTAAATGTTAATTGGTGACCGCCACATAAGGCTGATCGCGCTGATTTCTGGCGGGATAGTTTATCTCCAGGCTGCGGCGACGGAAATCGCTCGGGCTGACGCCCACCCGCTTGCGAAACACCCGGGAAAAGTAGAGCTGATCGTCATAGCCCACCACCCGGCCGATAGTGGCGATCGACTCCTGCGTGGTCTGCAACAACAGCTTGGCGCGGATCACCCGTTGATCTTCTCGCCAGCGCAGAATATTGATGCCCACCTGCTCACGGAACAGATGTGCCAACCGCGATGGTGACAGGCAGACATGACGCGCCACCTCGTCAATACGCAGCTCACCGGCCAGATTGCCAGTAATAAACTGGCAGGCCTCGATCACCCGCGGATCCATGATTTTCTGTGGGCTGAGCGGATCTTCTTCCATCGCGCGCAGCAGCAGTCGTTCCAGCAGGTTCATCCCTAACTCTTCGGCAAAGCGGCGGCCGGAACGCTGGGTCTGTTCGATATTGGCAAACAGCCGGTCAAACTCCAGCAGCAGGTTATTGTTTGGCAGAGTCAGCCGCCCCACCTCATGGGTTTTGCTGTGCCATTCCAGCCAGTCGGCCCAGTAGGCGCGCGGACGGAAATACACCCAGCGGTGATACCAGCAGTCGCTGTCCGGTGAACGGCCATAGTAATGCGCCGCCTTGGGCGGAAACAGCAGCAGATCGCCAGGATTACAGTAGAGGGTATCTTCGCCGTCAAACACCTTGCCCTGGCCCTTGATGGTCAGATTGAGAATATAGCCCTTCATGCCGCCGGGGCGGTCGATAAAGAAATCCAATGGGCCATCCGCCATGATCGGCGTCAGCCCTGCCACCAGATAGGCATTAAAGGTGTAACCCGGTAACAGCGGGTTCGGTTGCGGCTCCTGAGCCATGCGATGATACATCTGTCCTCCCGGAACGGCTTAGGTAACGATCCTATAGCTTAGCGGCCCGGTTAATTGTTGCCCGGGCCGATAACAGAACTGTGAGCAATGCTGGCAATTTAAACGCTGCGCTTGGCCTGCTGTTTGTAACGGTCGAAAATCACCGCGGCCAGCAGGATCACACCGCGCACCACGTACTGGGAGAACGGCGAGATATTCAGCAGGTTCATGGCGTTTTCCACCGTGCCCAATATCAGGATACCGGCGATCACGTAGGAGATTTTGCCGATGCCGCCCTTCAATGACACCCCACCCAGCACGCAGGCGGAGATCACGATCAGCTCATAGCCGATTGAGGTCATCGGCTGGCCGCTGGTCATGCGCGAAGCCAGAATGATGCCGGCGGCAGCGGAAACCAGCCCGGACAGCATAAAGATCACGATTTTGGTACGCACGACCGGCACCCCGGCCAGCCGCGAGGCCTCCTCGTTACCGCCAATCGCCAGCGTATTGCGGCCAAAGGTGGTTTTATTGAGCAGGAAACCGAACAGGATCAGACAGGCGACGGTGATCCAGATCGGTGCCGGCAGCCCCAGCCAGTTGGCGTAACCCAGTGCGAAGAAGCGTTCGTCCTCAATCCCCACCGCTTTACCGTCGGAGATAATGTAGGCCAGCCCGCGGAAAATCTGCATGGTGGCCAGGGTGGTGATTAGCGCGTTGATTTTCAGCCGGGCGATAACAAAGCCGTTAATCAGTCCGGAAACCATGCCCAGTAACAGACCGGCCGCCACGCCGATCCACAGGCTTTCGGTCATGTTGATCACTACCGCCGTCGTCACCCCGGCGCAGGCAATCACCGAGGCGACCGACAAGTCAAAGTCCCCGGAGGCCAGGCAAAACAGCATGCCGCAGGCCACCATGCCGGACATGGAGATCGCCAACCCCAGCCCTTTCATATTGATAAAAGAACCAAAGTTGGGCACAAACAGCACGCAGGCGATAAACAGCACCGCGAACACCACCAGCATGCCGTAGCTGTCCCAAATTCGCGCCAGCCCCAGGCCGCTGCGTTTTTTCACAGAATGGGTCGTTATGGTCGACATCTCTTTCTCCTTCACCATCAGGCCACCGCCGCAGCGGCATCAGGGGCTATATCAGGGGTACGCAGCATCGCCAGGCTGAGGGCTTTTTCCTCGCTGGCCTCGTCATGGTGTAATTCGCCGGACAGCGCGCCTTCACGCATCACCAGGATGCGGTCCGCCAATCCCAGCACTTCGGGCAAGTCACTGGAGGCAAACAGCACGGCAATGCCCCGCTGCGCCAGTTGGTAAATCACGTGGTAGATTTCATGTTTGGCACCGACGTCAATGCCGCGTGTCGGTTCATCCAACAGGATCACTTTCATCTCTTCCGACAACCAGCGGCCCAGAATGGCCTTCTGCTGGTTGCCGCCGGACAAATTCATAATTAGCTGCTCGGCGCTCGGCGTTTTGATATTTAATGCACGGATATGATGCTCGGCATTGCTGGCCTCCCAACCGTTGTTGATCAGGCAACCGGCACGAATGCTGTTACGCCGTGCGCTGATGTTGATGTTGTCGCGTACCGAGTGCACCGGGATGATACCGTCCGCCTTGCGATCCTCCGGGCACAGCATGATACCGGCGCGGATAGCGTCAATCGGTGAACGAATGGCAATGGCTTGTCCGTCCAGCATCAGTTGACCGGCACTGATCCGGGTGGCACCAAAGATGCCCTTCATCAGCTCACTGCGCCCGGCACCGACCAGGCCGAACAGCCCGACGATTTCCCCCGCCCGCACGTTCAGGTCGATCGCCGTTTTGACTCCCGGCGCCTTTACCCCTTCGAGCGCCAGACGCACCGGCCCCAGCTCACGCGGCTGATAGCCATACACGTCACCCAGGTCACGTCCGACCATCGCCTGCACCAACTGCGCATTATCCACCTGGCTCATATCGTCAAAGGTGCGCACGTAGCGACCATCTTTAAACACGGTGATGGCGTCGCTGAGGGCAAAGATTTCTTCCATACGGTGCGAGACATACAGGATCACCCGCCCTTCAGCGCGCAATTCACGGATCACTCGGAACAATTGCTCAATCTCCCTGGCGGACAGCGAGCTGGTCGGTTCGTCAAAGGCGATCACCTTGGCGTTACGCGCCAGCGCCTTGACGATTTCCACCATTTGCCACTGGCCGATCGACAGGTATTTCAGCGGCGTATCCGGATCAATATCCAGCCCAAGATGTTCCAACTGTAATCGTGACTCGTAGCGCAGCAGTTTGCGATCCACCAGCCCGCGTTTGGTCGGCAGTTGGCCAAGATAAATGTTCTCCGCCACCGTCATTTCCGGCACCAGATGCAGTTCCTGATAGATAATCGCCACCCCGGCATTCAGCGCATCGGTGGTGTTGGCGAACTGCACCGCCCGGCCCTGCAACTGAATTTCCCCCTGGGTCGGTGCGTAGTTGCCGCTGAGAATTTTCAGCAGCGTGGATTTCCCGGCACCGTTTTCCCCCATCAGGGCGTGGATCTGCCCGGCCTGACAGCTAAAGCTGATGTCATCCAGCGCCTTCACGCCCGGGAAGGTTTTACCGATGCCTTTAAACGCCAAATACGGCAGTGCGGCGGTCATAGTGCACTCCTCCAGCAGTTAAAAATGCCGCCCGACAACGTGCTGTGGGCGGCTCGCTAATTACATCAGGCCTTTTTTCTGCAGTTCGGTCTTAAAGTTGTCGCGGGTGATCAGCACCACGTCGGTCACTTCGGTAAATTTCTGCGGTTCTACGCCCTTTTCGACCCAGTCATGCAGCATCTGGATGCTCTTGTAACCATGGATATCCGGGCTTGGCAGCAGCGACCCGTAGAAACCGGTGGCCTGCGCTTTGGAAAGCTCGCTGACGGCATCCACCCCGTTGATACCGATGCCGATCACGTTCGGTGCCTTGAAGCCCTGGCCTTCGGTAGCGCGTACGCCACCCAGTACGGTGTTGTCGTTCATGCCGACAATCAGCCAGTTTTTCACTTCAGGATGCTGCACCAGCATCGAGTTGGCAGCGTCAAACGCCCCCGGGATATCGTTAGACTTGGTCGGTACCCGATAAATCTGCTTTTCCGGGAAGCCGGCCGCTTTCAACGCGGCAATCGAGCCACCGGTGCGGCGACGGGCGGTGTCCAGCTCATCGGCGGTAATCGCCATCACCGCGGTTTCCGGTAATTTCCAGCCCCGCTTGTTCTGTTCTTTCCACAGTTCCTGGCCCTGACGTTCACCGATTTTGGTGGCGGCCATCATCACTAACGGCACGCTGTCCATAGGCTTGCCCTTGGCGGTGACAAACTGATCATCCACGGCGATCACTTTCAGGTTGTAACTGCGCGCCTTGGCGACAATCGCCGAGCCGAGTTTCGGATCCGGTGTGCAGATAACAAAACCCTTGGCCCCGCTGGCTGCCAGGCTGTCGATGGCATTAAGGGTTTTCTCCCCGTCCGGCACGGCGATTTTAATCACCTCAAAACCGAGATCCTTACCGGCCTTGTCGGCAAACTTCCATTCGGTCTGGAACCAGGGTTCCTCCGGCTGCTTGACTAAAAAGCCCAGCTTCATGGTCTCGGCGATAGCTGAATGTGACATAACGGCCGCCAGCCCCAGTGTCGCCAGCGTCTTAGTGAATTTATGCATGATGCTCTCCGCTATTTTGTTCTCTGTGGCGACGAAACCCGCTCGCGGTGAAAACGTTATCATTAGGGTATCCGTTGTCGGTGTGGCGCTTATCTCGCGGCATTCATCCACAACGGGGGTAAGACGGCATAAGTTTTAGCGGGTATTTGTTACTGAAATGTAGAGCGCTATCACATCCGTGGAATACAGCTGATATGTGCATATATTTAGCGAATTCCGCCAAGCGACAACTTATGACAGCCGTCACAAAACCACTGAGGGAAGCAGAAAAGTGCATACTTCCAGCTAACGGCTCCTCACCGGCTCCCCGCTTCGGCTCCTATGGTTGTCACAGCGTATTAACACATCAGGAGTCAACATCATGACGGCAGGTGCTATTGCCCTGGGACTGGACTTCGGCAGTGACTCGGTACGGGTATTGGCAGTCGATTGCCATAAGGGTACTGAGCTGGATACCGAAGTGGTCTATTACCCCCGCTGGCAACGCGGCGAATTCTGCAATGCGGCGGAGAACCGTTTCCGCCACCATCCGCTCGACTACATTGAAGCCATGGAACAGGCGATCGTCAGTCTGGTACAACGCATGTCGCCGCAGCAGCGGCTGCAGGTGATTGGTATCGGCGTTGACTCCACCGGCTCCACGCCGGCGCCGATTGACGAGCAAGGCCAGGTGCTGGCACTGCGCCCGGAGTTTGCCGACAACCCGAATGCCATGTTTGTGCTGTGGAAGGATCACACCGCCATTGAAGAGGCGGACGCCATCAACAGGCTGTGCCGCAGCGGCGAATTCCCCGACTATTCCCGCTATATCGGCGGCGTTTACTCCTCTGAGTGGTTCTGGGCCAAGATCCTGCACGTCACGCGCCAGGACGCCGAAGTCCGTCAGGCCGCCGCCTCCTGGGTTGAACTCTGCGATTGGGTACCGGCGCTGCTGTCCGCTACCTGCGCGCCGCATCAGTTAAAACGCGGGCGCTGTAGCGTCGGCCACAAAACCCTGTGGCACCCGGACTGGGGCGGCCTGCCACCGAAGGCATTTTTTGCCGCACTCGATCCGCTTTTGGTTGAACACCTGCCCTGGCCGCTGTTTGAGGACTGCCACACCGCCGACCTGCCGGTAGGCACCCTGAGCGCCGAATGGGCGACACGGCTCGGGCTCCCCGCCACGGTGGTGCTGTCCGGCGGCGCTTTCGACTGCCATATGGGTGCCGTCGGTGCCGGTGCCCAGCCTTACACTCTGGTGAAGGTGATTGGTACCTCCACCTGCGACATTTTGATCGCCGATCGTCAGCGGGTGGACGGACGCGCCATCGAGGGGATCTGCGGCCAGGTCGATGGCAGCGTGGTGCCAGGAATGATCGGCATGGAAGCAGGCCAGTCGGCCTTTGGCGATATGTACGCCTGGTTCAGCCGCCTGCTGAGCTGGCCACTGCGCGAAGCCGCGAAAAATCAGCCTGAACTGCAAGCCCAGCTACAACAGATTGAAGCCGGCCTGCTGGCGGCGCTAACCGCATCCTGGGCTGAAAACCCGTCACTGGATCATCTGCCGGTGGTGCTGGACTGGTTTAACGGCCGCCGCACCCCCTACGCCAACCAGCGACTGAAAGGCGTGATCGCCGATCTGAATCTCGGTACCGATGCGCCGACGCTGTTCGGCGGATTTATCGCCGCCACCGCCTTTGGTGCCCGCGCGATTATGGAGTGCTTTGAACAGCAGGATATTCCGGTCGATAACGTGCTGACGCTGGGCGGTATTGCGCGTAAATCACCGGCGATCATGCAGGTCTGCGCCGACGTCATGAACCGGCCGCTGCAAATCGTTGCTTCCGATCAGTGCTGCGCACTGGGTGCAGCGATCTTCGCCGCCGTGGCCGCCGGTCAATTTGGCAGCGTGCCCGAAGCCCAGCGCCAGATGGCCTGCGGTATCGAACGCACCCTGCAGCCGAGCCCGCAACGCGTCGCTCGCTACCAACAGCTTTACCAACGCTATCAACAGTGGTGCCAGGCCGCCGAGCCGCGCTACGCCTCTACCTCCGGTTCAGCAAGCTGAACCCTGATTCGACATGACAATTCGGGAGTTTTTAATGGACGCATTCAAGCAGCGCGAAGTCTGGTTCGCCATCGGCAGCCAGCACCTGTACGGCCCGCAAACCTTGCAGCAGGTCAAGGCGCACGCCGAACAGGTGGTGGAAAGCCTCAACCGCGAGGCCGGGTTACCGGTAAAACTGGTGCTGAAACCGCTGGTCACTACGCCGGATGAAATCACCGCCCTGTGCCGTGACGCCAACTATCAGCCACAGTGCGTTGGCATTCTGGCCTGGCTGCACACCTTCTCACCGGCCAAAATGTGGATCGCCGGGCTGTCGGTGCTCCACAAGCCGCTGCTGCAGTTCCATACCCAGTTCAACGCTCAGGTGCCATGGGACAGCATGGATATGGACTTTATGAACCTCAACCAGACCGCCCACGGTGGCCGTGAGTTCGGCTTTATCGGTGCCCGTATGCGCCAGCAGCACAGCGTGATTGCCGGCCACTGGCAGGATCCCGAGGCACACCGACGCATTGCCCAATGGATGCGGGTCGCCACCGCCAAACAGGCCAGCCAGCAGCTGAAAGTGGCCCGTTTTGGCGACAACATGCGTGAGGTGGCGGTGACCGATGGCGATAAGGTCGGCGCACAGATCCAGTTCGGCTACTCGGTCAATGCCTATGGCGTCGGCGACCTGGTCAGCGTGATCAATGAAGTCAGCCGTGGCGAGGTGGATACGCTGATTGAAGAGTATGAAGCCAGCTATGTGCTGAGCGACGCGGCTAAAATTAACGGTGCAAAACGTGAAAACCTGATCGACGCGGCACGTATCGAGCTGGGGATGAAACGTTTCCTCGAACAGGGTCACTTCCAGGCCTTCACTACCAACTTTGAAGACTTGCACGGCATGAAGCAATTGCCGGGGCTGGCAGTGCAACGCCTGATGCAGCAAGGCTACGGTTTTGGCGGCGAAGGCGACTGGAAAACCGCAGCGTTACTGCGCATCCTGAAAGTGATGGCCGCTGGGTTGCACGGCGGAACCTCGTTTATGGAGGATTACACCTATCATTTCCAGCCGGGTAACGATCTGGTGGTCGGCTCGCACATGCTGGAGGTCTGCCCGTCGATCGCCAAAGAACCCAAGCCGCTGCTGGATATTCAACCGCTCGGTATCGGCGGCAAGGCCGACCCGGCGCGACTGATTTTCTCGACACCTGCCGGTCCGGCCGTCAATGCCAGCCTGATCGACATGGGGGATCGCTTCCGCCTGCTGGTCAATCAGGTGGATACCGTGGAACAGCCGCACCCACTGCCCAAATTGCCGGTGGCCCGTGCCATCTGGCGCGCCCAACCCACCCTGGCGACCGCCGCCGAAGCCTGGATCCTGGCGGGCGGCGCGCACCATACGGTGTTCTCGCAGGCGCTGGATGCCGATATGCTGCGGCTGTATGCCGAAATGCATAACATCGAGTTCTTGTTGATCGACCAGGATACCACCCTGCCGTCGTTCAAAAACGAGCTGCGCTGGAACGAAGCCTACTATCAACTTAACCGCCGTTAATCGGCCGGATACCGGCAGTACATTGGGCTGCCGGTAGCCAAACGTGCTGCACCCCTGTTCCTGGCCCCGACCATCCGTTTGATATTGATGACGAAGCCCACATTACCCGCTAAGCTATGCGGCTGTCACATTGGATCATGTCTTACCCAGGAAGCCGTTTATGTCTCAAGCTGAATACACCCGTATTGGCGGTTGGTTGCTGGCCCCGATGGCCTATTTGATTGTCACCCTGCTTAGCGCCAGTCTGATGCTGATCCTGTATGGCATGGCGATTTTCGTACCGGAATCGCGCGAATATCTGCTCACCAATGCCCAGGCGTTTAGCATGCAGTGGTATTTCTCGGTGCTGACCACCCTGGCGATGTGGTGCTTTACCCTGTGGCTGCTGTGGTTGTTCTGCCACCGCGCACAGCGGTTCCCCAAATTGTTCCTGCTGTGGCTGTTGATTACCGTGCTGCTGGCGGTGAAAGCCTTTGCCTTTGCGCCGGTGCCGGATGAATTGGCGGTACGCAGTCTCGGCTGGCCACTGCTGATGGCGGCGTTGCTGGTGCCCTATATGAAGCGTTCCAAACGTGTCAAAGGTACCTTCACAGAACATTAACCGTCCCTGTGGCACGTTTTGTGCGGATAATTGTGTAAATTTTCGCCAAAAAAGGGCAAAAAGGGCAATAACCCTGCTTTCCCTATGTTGTGATCAGGCCGCCAATTCCCGATAATAGGCGGCTTTTATTTTTTTAGGCATCGCAATGACCGAATACCTGCTCCTGTTTGTCGGCACCGTACTGGTGAATAACTTCGTCCTGGTGAAGTTCCTTGGCCTGTGCCCGTTCCTCGGCGTTTCCAAGAAGCTGGAAAGTGCCATTGGTATGGGAATGGCCACCACTTTCGTGATGACGATGGCCTCCGTCAGCGCCTGGGTGATCAATACCTTTATTCTGGTTCCGTTGGATCTGGTGTATCTGCGCACGCTGTCATTTATTCTGGTGATCGCCGTGGTGGTGCAATTCACCGAGATGGTGGTCCGCAAAACCAGCCCGGCGCTGTATCGCCTGCTGGGCATTTTCCTGCCGCTGATCACCACCAACTGTGCGGTCCTCGGCGTTGCGTTGCTTAACGTCAACCTGGGCTACAATTTCCTGCAGTCTGCGGTATACGGCTTTAGCGCCGCCGCGGGCTTCTCGCTGGTGATGGTGCTGTTCGCCGCGATCCGTGAACGTCTGGCGGTTGCCGACGTGCCTGCACCCTTCCGCGGTTCTTCCATCGCGCTGATCACCGCCGGATTGATGTCGCTGGCCTTTATGGGCTTTACCGGGCTGGTGAAATTCTAATGACCGCGTTATGGATTGCGATTGCTGCGTTAAGTGCCCTTGGCCTGCTATTCGGGCTGGTGCTGGGCTTTGCCGCACGCCGCTTTGAAGTAGAAGAAGATCCGGTGGCCGAGCAGATCGACGAGATCCTGCCACAGAGCCAGTGTGGCCAGTGCGGCTACCCCGGCTGTCGTCCTTATGCCGAAGCGGTCGCCAACGGTGAGATGATCAACAAATGCGCGCCGGGTGGCGAGCAGGTGATGCTGAAGCTGGCCGAATTGCTCAACGTCGAGCCGCAACCCCTGGGCAGCGAAGCCGTCGTCGAACCGGTGCGCCAGGTGGCCTACATTGACGAAGCCAACTGCATCGGCTGCACCAAGTGCATTCAGGCCTGCCCGGTGGACGCCATCGTCGGGGCTACCCGTGCCATGCACACCGTCATTACCGATCTTTGTACCGGCTGCGACCTGTGCGTTGCGCCGTGCCCTACCGACTGTATTGAAATGAGACCGGTCGCCACCACTACCGCCAACTGGAAGTGGGACATGAAGACGATCCCGGTGCAAGTGATCCACGTGGAGCAACATGCTTAATCTGTTCGCCGCCTTCAAAAAAGACCGGATTTGGGATTTCGACGGCGGGATCCATCCACCGGAAATGAAAAACCTGTCCAGCGGCGTACCGTTGCGTACCGCCCCACTACCCGATATTTTTGTTATTCCGCTGCAACAGCATTTGGGCCCGGAAGGCGAACTGTGCGTCAAGGTCGGCGACCCGGTGCTGAAAGGCCAGCCGCTGACCGTCGGCCGGGGCCGTACCGTGCCGGTGCACGCACCGACCTCAGGGACTATCAGCGCCATCACACCGCATATCACCGCTCACCCTTCCGGATTGGCGGAACTGTGCGTGATCATTCAGCCGGACGGCGAAGACCGCTGGTGCGAGCGTGAGCCGGTGGCGGACTACCGTCAGCTGGCCACCAGCGAGTTGATCCAACGTATTCATCAGGCCGGTATCGCCGGACTGGGCGGCGCCGGTTTCCCGACCGCCAGCAAGCTGCAGGGCGGCATGAATGGGGTGGAAACCCTGATCCTCAACGCCGCGGAATGCGAGCCATATATCACTGCCGATGACCGTTTGATGCAGGAACATGCCGATCAAGTGATTGAAGGCACGCAGATCCTGCGCCACCTGCTGCAACCCAAGTTCACGCTGATTGGCATCGAGGACAATAAACCCGAAGCGATCGCCGCCTTGAAACTGGCGCTGCGCGACCAGCCAGGCATCGCTCTGCGGGTGGTTCCGACCAAATACCCTTCTGGCGGCGCCAAGCAGCTCACCAAAATCCTGACCGGTAAAGAAGTCCCGCACGGCAAGCACTCCTCCGCTATCGGGGTGCTGATGCAGAACGTCGGCACCGCCTTTGCCATTAAACGCGCGATTGTCGATGGCGAACCCTTGATCGAGCGCGTGGTGACCCTGACCGGTGAGGCCCTCAGCCAGCCGGGCAATCTGTGGGCGCGCATCGGCACGCCAGTACAGCACCTGTTGAAATTTGCCGGCTTCCAGCCGCAGGCTCAGCAAATGGTGGTGATGGGTGGCCCGCTGATGGGCTTTACCCTTCCCGCACTCAACGTGCCCATCGTCAAGATCAGCAACTGTATTCTGGCGCCGTCAGTCAGCGAAATGGCACCGCAAGAGCCGGAGCAGTCCTGTATTCGCTGTGGTTTGTGCGTTGACGCCTGCCCGGCGGGCCTGTTGCCGCAACAGCTGTACTGGTTCAGCCGCGGCGAAGAGCACGAGAAAGCCCGCAATCACAATCTGTTCGACTGCATTGAATGCGGTGCCTGCGCCTTTGTCTGCCCGAGCAATATTCCGCTAGTGCAGTACTACCGCCAGGAAAAGGCCGAGATCAAAGCCATCGATCAGGAAGCCGCTCGCACCGCCGAAGCCAAGGCACGTTACGAAGCCAAACTGGCGCGCCTGGAACGTGAAAAACTGGCGCGTGAAGAGCGCCATAAGAAAGCGGCGGTCAAGCTGACCGATGGCGATCAGGATGCCGTTCAGGCCGCCCTGGCTCGGGTTCGCAGTAAAAACACAGCACCGGCGACCGGCACCATCAGCGGCGATGCACCGGACAACAGCGAGATGATCGCTGCCCGCGAGGCCCGCAAGGCACAGGCGCGTGAACGACGTGCGCAGCAGGAAACTGCCGTAGCAGCAGATGAAGATCCACGCAAGGCGGCGGTGGCCGCTGCACTGGCGCGAGTCAAAGCCAAGAAAACCGCGCAGCAGACCACTACGGATGATACTCCGGCCGAGCAACCGGTGGCGCTAACGGAAGAAGATCCGCGCAAAGCGGCAGTGGCCGCAGCATTGGCACGGGTCAAAGCCAAGAAAGCCGCGCAGCAGACGACTACGGATGATACTCCGGCCGAGCCACCGGTGGCGCTAACGGAAGAAGATCCACGCAAAGCGGCAGTGGCCGCTGCACTGGCACGGGTCAAAGCCAAGAAAGCCGCGCAGCAGACGACGGCGGTGGAAACGCCAGCCGAAGCGCCAGCAACGGTTACGGAAGAAGATCCACGCAAGTCGGCGGTAGCGGCAGCCATTGCCCGTGCCAAAGCCAAGAAAGCCGCGCAGCAGACGACGGCGGTGGAAACGCCAGCCGAAGCGCCAGCAACGGTTACGGAAGAAGATCCACGCAAGGCCGCGGTTGCGGCAGCCATCGCCCGAGCTAAAGCCAAGAAAGCGGCGCAGCAGGCGACGGTGGAAGCTCCGACCGAACCACCAGCGGCGGTACCAGAAGAAGATCCGCGCAAAGCGGCGGTAGCGGCAGCCATTGCCCGTGCCAAAGCCAAGAAGGCCGCGCAGCAGGCGACGGTGGAGACAAATAAAGAGTAACGGATAAAAGCGCCTTGCAGAACGCAAGGCGACTTTTAATCGATAGAAATCAGATAGGTATAATCAACGTCAATCTGACGCATCTTTGAGTCCTGATTCCATTCCTTGGGTTGAATAATTTCCATCTCCACGCTCCCCTGTACCTCATGGCGCAGCCCCGGCATCACGTGGGTACTCAGATAGGAAAAGAACTGCGAGCATTCCTTCGCGGTGCCCAAATGGTTGATAGAGATGTATTCACGCCCGACCAGAGAAATATTGTCTATCTGGTAGCCCGAGAGAATATCCTTTTTGTTCTCAGGATCCACCGCCATGATATGAGTCGTTGAACATTCACTGCCCTCCCGATTACGGAAGGAATGAATGCTGTACACCCGGCGACAATCCACACTTAACCCACGGAAAAAATCAGTGAAAATTTCGTCCTTCATCGCCATACAGGACGAATGTTCGATCTCCGCCTCTCCGGCAAAATCCAACTGACGCGAGTAACCCACAAGCTGCATATCAGGCAGCGTCAGACGCTTGATCTCGGGGTAATAGTCGGCCGCAAACTTGGCATCAAAACTGAAACGAGGCATCAAATTCTTCACGTCCCACCTTTCCATCGAACGGTAACGATTAGGCGTGGTGTCAAAACGCTGTTTGAACATGCGGGTGAAGGTTTGCTGCGAGTCAAAGCCCAGTTCATCTGAAATTTCAATGATAGAACGATGGGTAATTCGTAACGCCACTGCGGCACGCGTCAGGATACGTGAGCGGATATAGGTGGCGAGCTGAATGCCGGTGATACGTTTGAACTTGCGTTGCAGGTGCCATTTGGAATAGCCGGAAATGCGCGCGACTTCGTCCAGATTAGGCCGCGTTTCCAGATGTATCTCAACCCATTCAATTAATTCTTCAATAAAAAAGACATCTTCATTTGTCATTAATTTGTATTCACTAACTCAATAATACTCGGGATAATAACCCACATAGATTATGTAAAAGTTGTTATTTAGTGCGAAAAAACGAACCAAAAACACCATGTTAATCCAGGGGTTATCGCCTGCCGCCGGGAGTTAATGCCGACAGTTTACAGCTGCGTCACCAAACTAGCCCGGTTTTGTCGGCAAAAAAAATCCGATCGCGCCATAAGACGATCTGATCACGGCGTACACCCCGTGCTATAAGGCTAATAACCCTACCATTAAGACGTATTACCCTTGCGGTGATTCAGGTAGAATGCAGCGCTATAATTTTTCCTGCGTCTCCGCTGAGAGGCGCGTTGAACCTGCCGATGTCCGGCAAAGATAGGTGTCGTTATTCTATGAAGTTCAGGCCGGTACAACCCACAGCCGCCAAAGGCTTGCACATCGCCAGCTCCCCCTTTACCCATAACCAGCAAAGCACCAGCCGTATTATGCTGTGGGTGATGTTGGCCTGTATTCCCGGTATCGCTGCGCAGGTATGGTTTTTTGGCTATGGCACACTGGTCCAGACCGCACTGGCGATGATCGTCGCCCTGCTGGCAGAAGGCACCATCCTTGCGCTGCGCAAGCTGCCGGTACGCACCCGGCTGGCGGATAACTCGGCCCTGCTGACCGCCCTGCTGCTGGGCATCAGCCTGCCACCGCTAGCCCCCTGGTGGATGATTGTCATCGGCACCTTCTTTGCCATCGTTATCGCCAAACAGCTGTACGGCGGCCTCGGGCAAAACCCGTTCAACCCGGCGATGGTCGGTTACGTGGTATTGCTGATCGCCTTCCCGGTGCAGATGACCAGTTGGTTACCGCCGGATGAGCTGCGCGCCACCGCGCTGTCGTTCCAGGATACCCTGCTGGCCATTTTCAGCGGCCATACCGGCCAGGGTGCCACCATCCATGAACTGCAAATGGGTATCGACGGCATCAGCCAGGCCACCCCACTGGACGGCTTCAAAACCGGCCTGCGCAGTGGCCATAGCGTCGAGCAAGTGCTGCAACAACCGCTGTTCGGTGGCGCAGTGGCCGGTATCGGCTGGCAATGGGTTAACTTGGGTTTCCTGGCCGGTGGCCTGTTCATGCTGGGCCGTCGCCTGATCCACTGGCAGATCCCGTTCAGCATGCTGGCGGCCATCGCCCTGTGTTCCGGTTTGGCCTGGTGGCTTGACCCGGCGCAGCAGGCCTCGCCGCTGATCCACCTGTTCTCCGGTGCCAGCATGCTGGGCGCATTCTTTATCGCCACCGACCCGGTCAGCGCCTCCACCACCCCGAAAGGTCGCCTGATTTACGGCGCATTGGTGGGCGTGCTGGTGTGGCTCATTCGGGTTTACGGCGGTTATCCGGATGGCGTGGCCTTCGCGGTATTGCTGGCCAACATTACTGTTCCGCTCATCGACCACTACACGCAGCCCCGCGTGTACGGCCATCGCTAAGGAGCCATGATGCTAAATTCAATGAGAAAGCATGGCACCACGTTGGCGGTGTTTGCCGCAGTGACCACCGGCCTGACTGCGGTGGTCCATAGCCTGACGCAAAGCACCATCGCCCACCAGGCGGCGTTACAGCAAAAGTCGCTGCTTGATCAGGTGGTGCCACCGGAACACTACGACAACAACATGCAGACCGAGTGTTTTTTGGTCAGCGATCCGGCATTGGGCAATGGCTCGCCGCATCGTCTGTATCTGGCGCGCAAAAACGGTCAACCCACCGCAGCCGCGCTGGAAACTACCGCACCGGACGGTTACTCCGGCGCCATTCAGTTGCTGGTCGGTGCCGATTTCAGCGGTAACGTGCTGGGTACCCGGGTCGTCTCACATCACGAAACCCCCGGGCTGGGCGATAAAATTGAACTGCGTATCTCAAACTGGATCTCTTTCTTCAGCGGCAAAAAGATTGACGGCCCGGACGATAAACGCTGGGCGGTGAAAAAAGACGGCGGTATGTTCGATCAGTTCACCGGCGCGACCATCACACCGCGCGCCGTGGTCAACGCCGTTCGGCGCACGGCATTGTATATGGAAACGCTGCCGCCTAAACTTGATAGCTTACCTGCCTGTGGAGCCAGCGAATGAGTGAAGCCAAAGATCTGATTGTCCAGGGGCTGTGGAAGAATAACTCCGCGCTGGTGCAATTGCTGGGGATGTGTCCACTGCTGGCCGTCACCTCCACCGTCACCAACGCCCTCGGTCTGGGGCTGGCAACTACGCTGGTCCTGATACTGACCAATACCTCGATATCCGCGGTACGCCGCTGGGTGCCGAATGAAGTGCGTATCCCGATTTACGTGATGATCATCGCGGCTGCGGTGAGCATCGTGCAAATGTTGATCAACGCTTATGCCTTCGGCCTTTATCAGTCGTTGGGGATCTTTATCCCGCTGATCGTCACCAACTGCATCGTGGTCGGTCGCGCCGAAGCGGTGGCGTCTAAAAAACCGGTCGGTCTGTCCGCACTGGATGGCCTGGCCATTGGTCTGGGTGCCACCGGCGTGATGGTGACGCTGGGTGCAATGCGCGAACTGTTGGGTAACGGTACCCTGTTCGACGGGGCCGATATGCTGTTGGGCAGTTGGGCCAAGGTACTGCGGATTGAAGTGGTTCACTTCGACAGCCCGTTTCTGTTGGCCATGCTGCCACCGGGGGCCTTTATTGGCCTGGGCCTGTTGTTGGCGGTAAAATACCTGATTGACGAAAGGATGAAGGCGCGCACGGCCAAGGCATTACTGGCCGAACCGGCGCAGGGACAAGGACAGGCAGAGAAAGCGTAATGAACAAGCAAAAACGGCTGGAAATTCTTACCCGACTGCGTGATAACGATCCGCACCCGACCACCGAACTGGTGTACACCACGCCGTTTGAGCTGCTGATCTCCGTGCTGCTGTCTGCACAGGCTACCGACGTCAGCGTCAACAAGGCCACCGCCAAGCTTTATCCGGTGGCCAATACGCCGGCGGCCATGCTGGCACTGGGTGTCGACGGCGTTAAAGGCTACATCAAGACCATTGGCCTGTTTAACAGCAAGGCCGAGAACGTGATCAAAACCTGCCGTATGCTGCTGGAACTGCACGGCGGCGAGGTGCCTGAAGACCGCGCTGCGCTGGAGGCCCTGCCCGGCGTCGGCCGCAAAACCGCCAATGTGGTGCTTAATACCGCCTTCGGCTGGCCAACTATTGCCGTCGATACCCATATCTTCCGCGTCTGTAACCGCACGAATTTCGCACCGGGCAAGAACGTCGATCTGGTGGAGGAGAAACTGCTGAAGGTGGTGCCCGCCGAATTCAAGGTCGACTGTCACCACTGGTTGATCTTGCACGGCCGCTATACCTGCATCGCGCGTAAGCCCCGCTGCGGTTCCTGCATGATTGAAGACCTCTGCGAGTTTAAAGAGAAAGTCTATCCCGACGCCTGATGCCGATGGGTGCAACGCAGCACCCCGCTTCGGGCCCCCACGCCACTGACCTATTTTTTATCGGAAATGTGATATCAAGCAGCAGTAACCTTGGTGTTTCCACGGATTTCAGTGAAAAACTCACTTCTCGCTTATTTTCAAGCGAAAAATTAGTCAAAAATTGCGGTAAACCTCACGTTTTGACGATCACATTGTCGTCACAACCGCCAGAGGCATTTTCCCAAATTTCTATAATTTTACAAAAACCGCCATATGCACAACAATCCAATGGATTATTCACCACACCTATTGATATGAACCATCAAAAGCCATTACAGCAGAATATCTCACTGTTTAAATTCTGTATCCCTTTTAATCAAAACAAAAACTCGGCAAAGCAAACAAAGTCGAAAGTTAATGCTGCATAACATTTGTAACATGGTCGTTTCACTTCACGGGCGTTATATGTAACAGGATATGACAAACGTCTTGCCTCGTTGACAAAGATAGTGAACATTAACCGCCGTCATCCCATCCTATAACAACGCAGAAGGATGCAGTCCTGCATCACCTTTTGCAATTTCCCGTCTTTCTGAGTCGGGGCAGTGAAAAATCAGAGGTACCAGTGTCAACTGCAAACAACAACAGCGAACATCCTGAAAGCGTCAGTCTCAACGCCTTCAAACAGCCTAAGGCGTTTTACCTGATCTTCTCCATCGAGCTCTGGGAACGTTTTGGTTATTACGGCCTGCAAGGCATCATGGCGGTTTATCTGGTCAAGATGCTTGGCCTGAGCGAAGCCGACTCCATTACCCTGTTCTCCTCCTTCAGTGCGCTGGTATATGGCTTCGTTGCCATCGGCGGCTGGCTCGGGGATAAAGTGCTGGGCTCCAAGCGCGTGATCGTGCTGGGTGCGCTGGTGCTGGCCGTCGGTTATGCCATGGTAGCCTACTCCGGCCATGAAATTTTCTGGGTTTACCTAGGTATGGCAACCATCGCCGTGGGTAGTGGTCTGTTCAAAGCCAACCCGTCCTCCCTGCTGTCAACCTGCTACGAGAAAGACGATCCGCGTTTGGACGGTGCATTCACCATGTACTATATGTCCGTCAATATCGGGTCTTTCCTCTCCATGTTGGCCACTCCTTGGCTGGCGGTGAAATATGGCTGGAGCGTCGCGTTCTCACTGAGCGTGGTGGGCATGCTGATCACCCTGGTCAACTTTATGGTTTGCCACAAGTGGGTGAAGAATCACGGTTCCAAGCCTGACTTCAAACCGCTGCATATCCAGAAACTGCTGATGGTGCTGGTTGGCGTGGTTGCGCTGGTCGCCATTTCAAGCTGGCTGCTGCACAACCAGGTGGTTGCTCGCTGGGCGCTGGCGCTTATCTCCATCGGTATCGTGATCGTGTTCGCCAAGGAAGCCTTTGCCCTGCACGGTGCGGCACGCCGCAAGATGATCGTCGCCTTCCTGCTGATGCTGGAAGCGGTGGTGTTCTTCGTGCTGTACGCCCAGATGCCAACCTCACTGAACTTCTTCGCCATCCATAACGTTGAACACAACATCCTTGGCCTGGCGTTCGAACCTGAGCAGTATCAGGCGTTGAACCCGTTCTGGATCATGCTGGCCAGCCCGATTCTGGCAGCACTGTATAACAAGATGGGTGACCGTCTGCCGATGCCGCACAAGTTCGCTTTCGGTATGATCCTGTGCTCCGGTGCTTTCCTGGTATTGCCATGGGGTGCCAGCTTCGCCAATGAGCAGGGCATCGTTTCGGTTAACTGGCTGATCCTGAGCTATGGACTGCAGAGTATCGGCGAACTGATGATCTCCGGTCTGGGTCTGGCCATGGTTGCACAACTGGTGCCACAACGCCTGATGGGCTTTATCATGGGTTCCTGGTTCCTGACCACGGCTGCCGCTGCACTGATTGCCGGTAAGGTCGCGGGTCTGACTGCCGTGCCTGCCAACATCAACGATGCGCACGCTTCACTGGCTATCTATAGCCACGTGTTTATGCAAATCGGTATCGCCACCGCCGTGATCGCCATCCTGATGATGCTGACCGCGCCGAAGCTGTACCGCATGACGCTGGACACCGCAGAAGACACCGAGAAGAAAGCTCAGGCGGCCGCTACTGCCAACTGATCGCTAACAACGGTTTCAGACAGGTAAAAGAAAGCCGGGGCAATAATTTGCCCCGGCTTTTTTACGTCATCACCCTGTGGTTCAGGCGGTGGATTTAGCGCTCAGATTGACCCACATAAACTCACTGACCAGTGCACCGTGGAACGCGGCCTGTTTCTTGTCCGCTGCAGCGCTGTGTCCGCCCTCGGTATTCTCATAGAAATAGGCCTGCGGATAGCCCATCTGCTGCATGCGTGCCGCCATTTTACGGGCGTGCGACGGATTAACCCGATCGTCACTGGTGGCGGTGTAAAACAGCACCGGCGGGTAGGATACGCCCGCTTTGATGTTGTGATACGGCGAGAAGGTTTTGATGTACGCCCACTCTTCCGCTTTGCCTGGGTCGCCGTATTCGGCAATCCAGGAAGCACCGGCAGAAAGCTGGGTATAACGCTGCATGTCCAGCAATGGCACTTCACAAACGATGCAGCCGAAAAGCTGCGGGTACAGCGTCAGCATATTGCCCACCAACAAGCCGCCGTTGCTGCCCCCTCGCGCCCCCAGATGTTGTGACGATGTCACTTTTCGGGTAATCAGATCCTGCGCCACGGCGGCAAAGTCCTCATAGGCACGATGACGGTTTTGCTTAAGCGCCGCCTGGTGCCATGCTGGGCCATACTCGCCACCGCCGCGGATATTCGCCACCACATATACCCCGCCGCGCTCCAGCCAGGCCGGCGCCTTGGCCCCCATATACCCCGGTAACAACGACACCTCGAATCCGCCATAACCGTACAGCAACGTGGGATTACTGCCGTCCAGTTTAATGCCCTTGGAAGAGACCTGGAAATACGGTACGCGCGTCCCGTCTTTAGACTCCGTGAAGTGCTGACTGACCTGATAGGCACTGGCGTCAAAGTCCTGCGGCCCCTGCTTGAGCAATTCCGCTTCGCCGCCGTCGAGATTGCCCAGGTACAGCGAGGTCGGTTGCAGGAACCCACTGAGCGTCAGGAAGTAATCGTTGGTTTCGTCATCGACGCCACCGGCAGAAATAGTGCTGATCGCCCCCGGGTTACCCAATGGCTTACGCTGCCAGCTTTTGCCCTGTGGCGTCAGCACTTCCAGCCGGTTGACCACATTGTCCATGATGCTGAGGATCAGATGGTCACGCGTGCCGCTGTAGCCACTCAGGGCCGCCTGGGCCGTCGGGGTGAATAACACCGTCAGCTCACGCTTACCCGCCAGATAATCGTCAAAATGGGCGGCCAGCAGTGAGCCTGAAGGATAACGAGTCCCCCCTACCTCCCAGTCGCTGCTCGGTTTAATCAATATCCACTCCCGGTGCGTGCTGAACTCGGCATCGGCGGGAATGTCGATTTTGACTTGTTGATCTTGCTCATTCAGCAGATAGGTTTCACGACGGTAGAAATCCAGGCTGCGCCCCACGTAGTGGCGTTCAAAGCCCGGCGTCTGGTCATGATAAGCAAACACCGTCATATCCTGCGGTTGCGCCTTATACAGGGTATGAGCGGCACTCAGCGGTGTACCGCGCCGCCAGCGTTTGGCAATGCGCGCATAGCCGGACTGAGTCATCGAACCTGCACCGAAATCAGTCGCGATAAACAGCGTGTCCTTATCGATCCACGAAGCCTGACTTTTCGCCACCGGCAGCACAAAGCCATCTTTGACGAACTGCTTGCTGACCAGATCAAACTCGCGGATCTCCGTCGCGTCGCCGCCATCCGGCGACAGTTCCAGCAGGCAGTAACGGTATTCTGGTGCCAGCGACTGCGAACCGTGGAACACCCAGTCTTTGCCCTCGGCCTTGCCCAACGCGTCAATATCCAGCACCGTTTCCCAGGCCGGCTTGGCTTTGCGGTACTCCTGCAGCGTGGTGCGCCGCCATAAGCCGCGTGGATTGGTTTGATCCTGCCAGAAGTTGTAATAATAATCGCCGCGCTTGGCGACCCACGGGATTTGGCTGTCTTTATTCAGAATATCCAGCACCTGCTTTTCCACCTGCCGGAAGCCTTCGCCCTGAGCGAAACGCGCGGTGGTCCGCTGATTCTCCTGCTTGATCCACGCCTGTGCGGCCTTGCCCTGCAGCTCTTCCAGCCATAAAAATTCATCGGTGGCACTGGCGCCGCCTTCTGCCGCCATCGCCAGGCGGATACTGTTAGGTAATGAAGTCATTGCGAATACGGCTCCTGCGGTTTGTGCACTGAGTTTAAGAAACTGGCGTCGGTTGCGGTGAGTGATCGGCAAAATCAATCTCCCTTTGAGGGTTAATAAGAATCATTTTCAATAAAGTAGGCGTTTGGTGAGGCGGAGTCAAAGCCTGCGCCAATGCCGTTGAGTCAGAATTTAGGGTAGTGGATCAAATCGTGAATGCGCACCGTCTGTTGACTGGCATTACGGTAGGCATGGGGCCGATCGGCCTGAAAGCGCATCGCCTCACCGTGGGCCAGGTGGTGCCACTCGCCGTCTACCGCCAGTTCCAGTTCACCGCTGATGACAATCACATGCTCAATCACGCCCGGCTCGTGGGCCGAAGATTCGCTGAGCGCGCCCGGTGCCAGATCGATAACGAACATGTCAAAACCCAGTTGTTGATCGAACGGGAACAGTGGTACCACCCGCATATCGGCATTGTATTGATTGAACACCGGAGCATCGCCATAGCGATGCAGCGTGGCCTGTTGTTGCAGCGGCGATATCTCCAGAAAGGCGGAAAAAGCCACGTTAAAACCGGTAGCGATTTTCCATAAGGTAGCTACCGTCGGGCTGGATTCACCCCGTTCAATTTGCCCCAGCATCGCCTTGCTGACACCGGTGTTTTCGGCCGCCTGCGCCAGGCTCCAGCCACGCTGCATGCGTAGCGATCGAAGCGTTTGTGCCAGATGGCCAGACAATTCCTGCATATTTTTCTCCCCTGATAATGCGGCTGATTATAGCCACTTGTGCGCTATAACGCACGGTGCTATGCTCGCCGTTCATCGTGCGTTATAACGCACAGCTGCTGCCGGAGTGTGCCATGCGCCCTGCTATCTCTTTACGTCATCTGTCCCTGCCTGCCATCATGGCCGGCTTTGTTGCGGTGCTGGTCGGCTACACCAGTTCTGCCGCGATTATCTTTCAGGCGGCTGCCGCGGCCGGCGCCACGCCGTTGCAGATCGGCGGCTGGCTAAGCATGTTGGGGCTGGGGATGGGCATTACCTCGCTCGGGCTGTCGCTGTATTACCGTACGCCCATTCTGACCGCCTGGTCGACCCCCGGTGCCGCCCTGCTGGTCACCAGCCTGCCCGGCACGCCGATCAACGAAGCGATTGGCGTATTCATCTTCGCCTCCGGGTTGATCCTGTTGTGCGGCGTAACCGGGCTGTTCGCCCGGCTGATGGATTATATTCCGCAGGCCATTTCGGCGGCGATGCTGGCGGGGATCCTGCTGCGCTTTGGCCTGGATGCTTTTGCCTCGCTGCAGGTCAATTTCGTGCTCAGCGCCGGCATGGGGCTGGTGTATCTGGTGACACGGCGCTATCTGGCACGTTATGCGATTGTGCTGACGCTGCTGGCCGGGCTGGCGATTGCGGCACTGCAGGGCAATATTCATCTTTCACAGCAACCGCTGGCGTTCGCCGTACCGGAATTTATTACGCCGCATTTTAGCTGGTCGACACTGCTGGGCATTGGCGTACCCTTCTTTGTGGTCACCATGGCATCACAAAACGCCCCCGGCATCGCCACGCTAAAGGCGGCCGGCTACAGCGTCCCGACTTCGCCACTGATTAGCTGGACGGCGCTGACGGCGCTCCTGCTGGCGCCGTTCGGTGGCTTCTCGGTGTGTATCGCCGCCATTACCGCGGCTATCTGTATGGGGCCGGACGTGCATCCCAATCCACAACGCCGCTACATGGCTGCCGTCGCCGCCGGGGTATTTTATTTGCTGGCCGGCGTGTTCGGCGGCGTTATCGGCATGTTGTTCACTGCACTCCCCGTCGCCTTGATCCACACCATTGCCGGGCTGGCCCTGCTGGGCACTATCGCCGGTAGTCTGCAACGCGCACTGCAGGATGAAAAACAGCGCGACGCCGCGTTAATCGCCTTCCTGATCACTGCGTCCGGTGTGACGCTGCTCGGCGTCGGCTCTGCTTTTTGGGGAATTATTGGCGGCGCGGTTGCCCATATCATCCTGTCGCTGCCGCAGCGGGCAAAATAACCCCAAACTGCGTTCAAGTCTCGGTTCATCCGGCAATATGTTCCCCCTTCGGCGATCTTCTGCTTAACTGAGAGGGGGAACGACTGTTGCCCCTCGGGACCGTTAAGGGAGCCTTTATGCCATCTTCCGCGCAGATTGACCTGATTCAACAGCTAGATGCCGCGTACCAACAATGGACTGGCGAAGGCCTGCCAGGCCCACAGGCGGCTACCGCAGAACGTTTCTCCTGGCTGCATCAACAAGCCCCCTACAGCCTGCTGGCTCACACCGGCGGCGGTGATCCGGTGTTTATCTATGCCAACCACTGTGCTCAACAGTGCTTTGGTTATTCCTTCGATGAGTTTATCGCGCTGCCTTCGCGGCTAAGCGCATCCCCGGCGGACCGCGCCGAGCGCCAGCAACTGTTGGATACCGTGACTCGGCAAGGTATTGCACAAGGCTATCGCGGCCTGCGCGTCGATAAATTCGGCGACACTTTCACCATTTATGATTGCGAAGTGTGGCAGATCCCAAACGGAGGTCAGGCCGCGCTGTTCTGGCCGCAGCCGAAACGCCGACCGGGCTGGTATAACCCACAACACCAGGTGAACCATGCAAGATAATAACCATTGGGCTCAGGTTGACGCTTATATCGTCGACAAACTGGTCACTCAGGATGAAGCCCTGTTACAGACGCTGACTGCCAACGGTCTGGCAGGGCTGCCTGAACATGACGTGGCACCCAATCAGGGCAAGCTACTACACCTGTTTGCCCGTATGGTGAATGCCAGACGCATTCTGGAGATCGGTACTCTGGGCGGCTACAGCACCATTTGGCTGGCGCGCGCCTTGCCGCCGGAGGGTTCGCTGGTCACGCTGGAAGCCGATGCAACCCATGCCGACGTGGCCAGAAAAAATATTGCCCTTGCCGGATAGAGTGAACAGGTTGAGTTGCGGGTGGGTCCGGCCCTCGCGAGCCTGCCACAATTACCGCCAGACGCGCCTTTCGACCTGATATTTATTGATGCCGACAAGCCTAACAATCCGGAGTATCTGCGCTGGGCTCTGGCGTTGTCACGCCCCGGTACGGTGATCATCGGCGACAACGTGGTGCGTGATGGTGCTGTCACCGATGCCACCAGCACTGACGACCGGGTTCAGGGCGTACGGCGTTTTTTTGACATGATGGCGAATGAACCGCGTCTCAGCGCTACCGCCTTACAAACCGTAGGCAGCAAAGGTTGGGATGGGTTCTCCATCGCCATCGTTAATGATTAAGTGACAATGTCACGAGGATAGCCATGAATGATCCTGCCGCGCTGCTAGCCCAGCGCCTGATCCGTAACTTCGAACAGGTTGAAAAAACGCACGATTCCCGCCCACCGCTGTATGACAGCATAGGTACCCGTTTGGGTACCGGTACGGCAGCCAGCAAGCTGGGTGCCTCCATCGATATCGTGGCACCGGGCATGCGTTCCTGCCCTTATCACTTTCACTACGCACAGGAAGAAATGTTTATCGTACTGGAGGGAACCGGCACCTTGCGGGTGGCGGGCGAACACCTGCCAATTAAAAGCGGTGACATGATTTTTATCCCGCCGGGGCCGGAATACCCGCATCAGATCATCAACAGTTCGGACGCGCCGTTGAAATACCTCTCCATCAGCACCCGCGAACAGCCCGAATTGGTGGAATATCCGGACTCAGGCAAGTTTCAGGCGACGGCACTGCGCGAAAATGGCGAGCCGGTGCGCTATGTGCAACGCCCTTCAGCCTCGCTCGATTATTGGCAGGATGAACCCTGAGTCCCCTTCCGGTAGCGAGAGGTCCAACGCGCGTGCGGCCTGCTCTGCAACACGGAAATCGATATCCGCTGCCTCGCCATCCTCCATAAACCAGGCCGCGGACAACCCGGCCCAGGCGAGGATCCACTGTAGCAGACGCTGACGATCCAGCCCGGCCAGTTGGCAGACCTGCTCCACCCGGCGGAGAAAAATATCAGGATCGGTGGCAACACCGTAGTTGGGGTTACAGAAGATATTGGCGTAATCGAAGGCGCGTTCGCCATACAGACGTTTAGGGTCGATCACCAGCCAGCCGCGCTCGCCGAAATCCAATACGTTGTCATGGTGAATGTCGCCATGCAGCACACTCAGTTCACGCGGACTGGTCAGCAGTTCCGCCGCCGCCGTGGCGCTGAGACGCAGCATGCCGCCGTGCGCCTGCGCCGCCGGCCACAGCGAGTTAAACCACTGGTCTAAAGGGATCAGCTCCGGCAAAGGCTGAGAACGCGGCGCATGCAGGCGGGCAATCACCTGACACAGGATCGCCGTCGCCTGCCGATCGTCGCCGTCTCGCACCATCTGCGGCAGTGAGAGGCTGCCTTGCGCACGCTCCAGCAAAATACCGTCGTCATGCCAGGCCAGCACTCGTGCAGCGCCTTCGCCCTGCCACCAGCACATCAACAACCCGCCGAACTTTTCTTCCTGTTCGCGGGCAACTTTCAGCATGGCGGCGCCCCCCTGATAGCGTACCGGCATCAGCAGGCTGCTGTGAGTTTCAAATGCCGGGCCGTCGGGCTGCAACTGCCAGCGTTGCATATAGGGAATTAAGGCCTGATTCATTACCCTGAAACGTCCTTCACAGTTATAAATGAATGTTAGTGATATTATTTAAAAGCACTAAGTCTCAGCGTACTTCCGATGTTCACCACTCCATCCTAACCAAGTTTGTTTACTTTTTTAATTAATCTCTCGGGGTTTTTACCATGACATCATTGAAGCGCATTAATTATCCGCAGTTGCCGACGCCGGGCGGACCCTATGTCCATGCGGTGCGCCATGGCGATACGCTGTATATTTCCGGACTGACGGCATTTGCCACCGAGGCTCAGGGGCAAAGCACGGCGCAACAGGCGCAGGCGATTCTTGAGCAGTTGGCGACTATCGCCGCCGACGAAGGGACCAATCTCAAGGCGCTGATTAAAATAACGGTGTTTTTAACCGATATCGGCGATCTGCAGGCCGTACGGCCGGTACTGTTTGATTATTTCGATGGGGCGCTACCAGCCAGTTCACTGGTTGCGGTCAGCGCATTGTTCTCACCGCAGGTCAGCGTTGAGATCGAGGCCGTCGTGGCGTTATAAGATAAGGGCGCGATCACGCGCCCTCTGCCATCACCACAGCCAAAAGTGAATAAATATCCCACCACGTTTTTCGGCGAATTTGCTGGTCAGCAAAATAATTTTCCTCTGAGATCCCCTGCGGTAAAAAACTGAACGCAGCGCACGTTTGTCTTTGCCGCCATCGGGAAAATTCTGCTAATTTAGCCCTAAGAAATTTATTACCGACGAGACGCTATGCAGCAAAAGCCGGTTATGCACGAAGCCAGACAGTTAAAGCGCCTCAACGCCGCTACGCGACGACAATCCCATATGTACAAATGGATTGCCTTTATCGCGGCGATGGACGCGGTGCTGGTGTTTTTTTATGACCGGGATATGCGCAACATTACCTTTTCAGGCGCTGTCGCGCTGGTATGCGGCTATTTGTGGATCCGCGATCGCAACAAGGCACGCGGCTACCGACGGGAGTACGATCGCAAATTTGGCAAACACAGCGGCCTTTAGCCTTGCATGGCTTCCAGTACTTTTGCACTGTCAACGATTTGCACAAACTTGATGATTTTCCCCGCATGCAACTGATAAATATGCGCGAAGGATGCGGTGAATGATTTGCCGGTCACGCCATAGGTGCCATGGTAGAAACCCTGAGCGATGACGTTCTCGCCGGCATCATAGAAGTGATCGACCTCGGCGCGATAACCCTGCCATTCCGTTCCCAGACGCTGATGAACATTTTTGAAGATCGCCTCTGGGCCAATATAGGTGCCGGCATAGGGAAAGCCTGCGGCTTCGGTCCATTGCGCATCGGGCGACAATGCCGCCAGCAGATTGCGGCCATTCTCTTCGGCACTGCCGCCTTCATAGGTAGCGCGTACGATTTCAAGATTCGTTGACATGGCGTTTCTCCAATTGCATGAGCGGGATATTCCGGCCATACCCCACGGACACAGGCTTACACCAAGCGGGGATGACCGGAATAGGAACATTTTAGGTTGCTTATTCCGGTATAAAAACCGCGATTACGGCAATAGTCTGTTGCAATACAGTAAACAATCTTTTTGCCGTTCTGTCATAACCGCCTCATCAACGGCTGTTATAGTTTTAGGTTTTCCGCTTACAAGGAACATAGCGTGCATTTTTCAACCCTGGCGCAGGAATTGTTGCAACCGTTTTCACCTCATCAGGAATTGGCCCAGGCACTGTTGCCACTGACTCTCGATTCCGATGATGGCTCACATGACGTGGCTCATTTGCACCGCGTGTGGAAAAATACTCACACTATCAGCCAACAGGAAGGCGGTGACCGCCGAGTCCTGTGTGCGGCCGTGCTGTTACATGATTGCGTGGCGGTGGAAAAGAACTCGCCACAGCGCCATCTGGCTTCGCGCATGGCGGCGGAAAAAGCCACCCTGATGTTGACCCAACTGGGTTGGGAACCCCAGGATATCGCCAAAACCGCCCATGCTATCGAGGCCCACAGTTTCTCCGCCGCCATTACCCCGGAAACGCTGGAAGCCAAAATACTTCAGGATGCCGACCGCCTGGACGCCATCGGCATGATTGGCGTGGCACGCTGTTTCTATATTGGTGGCCGTATGCGCAGCGCATTGTATGATGCTGCCGATCCGCTGGCGCAGCAGCGCCAATATGACGACAAGCGTTTTTGTCTGGATCACTTCGAAACCAAACTGTTCAAGCTGCAGGAAGGTTTTCAAACCGCGACCGGCAAGAAAATGGCGCTGGAACGCACCGAACGCATGCGGCGTTTTCTCAGCGAGTTGCAGGAAGAAATGTGACAGGCTGGCTCACCCTACCCGGCATTTAGGTCACGGCAGCGGCATCTTCGGGCCTCTAATTGCTGTACACTGTCGATCATCTTCACTGACCGGGCTACAACAATGAAAAAACTGACGCTGAAAGACATGACGGAAAGCGAGCAACGTGAAGTTAAAACCGAGCTGGATAAGGCACGCAAAAACCTCGGCCGTGCATTAACCAACGCCGAAAATAACAAAATCAAAGATGAAGTGGTGGCACGAATTACCGCCGCCCGAGCGAAAATTGAAAAAGCCACCCGGGCCGAGCGTAAAGCCAATCGCATCCAGCCCACCGGTGAAACCTTCAACTGGACGGCCTCGATGAACAGCACCCGCCGCCCCCGCTAAGACCACTCGAAAACCCTGCCAAGGCAGGGTTTTTTATTTCCCTTTTTTATTAGCCAAACTCATCTGCGCTACTTAATCATGAATAACCGTGTTATCAAGCGGTTGTAAATTGACAGCCTCATGCAGAATATTCATTATCAGCGCATCATCTCCTCGCTTGTTTTCTTATCTGGCTTCTTATTGCTCGCACTGAAGGAACTTACTATGGCCTCATTTTCCGGTATTTGGGTTGCGTTGGTTACCCCATTTAATCACCACGCCGTCGACCTGCCTGCGACCCAACGGCTGGCTCAACATCTGATCGCCTCTGGCGTCGATGGGTTGGTCGTCTGTGGCACTACCGGTGAGGCAGCCGCGTTAAGCCAGCACGAACAGTTGGCGGTGCTCGATGCGGTGTTGGCCGTCACCCCGGCTCATCAGGTGGTTATGGGCTTGTCCGGCAATAACATGGTCGACACCCTGCAAATGCAGCAGGCGATCCAACTGCGTGACATTGCCGGCGTACTGATCCCTGCACCTTATTACATTCGCCCATCGCAATGCGGCCTGGTGGACTACTTCACCCAGCTTGCGGATGCCTCAAGCGTGCCGGTGATCCTCTACAACATTCCGCAACGCACCGGTATTGTGATCGAGCTGGCTACCCTGCGGCAGATCGCGCGTCACCCGCAAGTGAAAGCGATCAAAGAGTGTAGCGGTAATCCTGACACCATGATGGCGCTGATTAATGACGGTGAAATCGACGTACTGACCGGTGAAGATAACCTGATCCTCACTACGCTGTGCCTGGGCGGTACCGGCGCCATCTCTGCCTCCGCGCACATTCACCCGCAGCGCTTTGTGCAGCTGGTACAACAGGTCGCAGAGGGTGATTTGATTGCCGCTCGCGCAAACTTCTATGCCCTGCTGCCGATGATCCACCAGATGTTCAGCTTCCCTAACCCGGGCCCAGTCAAGGCTGCGCTGGCGCAACAAGGCTTGATCCACAACGAGTTGCGCTCCCCCATGCAGGCCGTGCCGCAGGCGTTGCAACAGCAAATTGCCGATACCCTGGCGCAGTTGCAGCCGCAAGCCGAACTGATAAGTTAAATTTGTCGATTAAACCGCTGTAATTTTGACGTTATAGAGCTAGGATCACAGGTTAAGCATGCCTGTCACTCATCACTATCAAGGAGCTTTCGATGAAACTGTTCTATAAAGCCGGTGCCTGTTCTCTGTCTCCCCATATTGTACTGCGCGAAGCAGGCCTGGATTTCACAGCGGAAAAGGTAGATCTGGCGCTGAAAAAGACCGAAAGCGGCGCGGACTACCTGGCCATCAACCCGAAAGGACAAGTACCGGCCCTGCTGCTGGATGATGGCAGCCTGCTGACCGAAGGCGTGGCGATTGTGCAATATCTGGCGGATCGCGTGCCGGACCGTGGCCTGATCCCCGCTGCAGGTACGCTGTCGCGTTACCATGCGATTGAATGGCTGAACTATATCGCCACTGAGTTGCACAAGGGATTCAGCCCGCTGTTTAACCCAAAAACACCGGAAGAATACAAAACCATCGCGCGGGAAAAACTGGACAAGCAGTTCGACTATCTGGATTCGGTGCTGGCGAAGCAGCATTTCTTGTTGGGCAACAAGTTCAGCGTGGCGGATGCCTATTTGTTCACCGTGATGCGTTGGGCCATCGCCCTGCAGTTTGATATCAAAAAGCGCACCCAGCTTTCGGCCTATTTTGATCGCGTGGCCGCACGACCAGCCGTAGATGCGACGTTGAACGCGGAAGGTTTGAAATAATATCTGCGCCCCGGCAAGACAATCCGCCGGGGCACTTTGTCAGCAGAGTTACAATTTTACCGCTTTAAACTCACAGCTCGGCTGCACAATACGATCCTGAGCCGCGACCACCTGCAACTCATACTGCCCCATGGCCTGAGTCGTCAGCATCACCTCATATACCGCCGCCGTCACGTGCTCCAGCGCTTTGTCTAACGCCTCACCCTTGAGTAAATTAACCAACAACAGACCGCTGGTCAGGTCACCGACGCCGACCGGTTGACGCTCGCCGAAGTCCACCAGCGGACGGCTGATATGCCAGGCTTCACTCGCCGTAACCAACAGCATTTCGAAACAGTCAAGATGGTAACCGGCACGGCTAAGATGCTTGACCAGCACCACTTTCGGCCCTTTGGCAATCAGTTCGCGTGCAGCGCTAACCGCCTGCTCCACGTTGGTCACGGTGCGCTGGCTCAGCAACTCCAGTTCCAGCAGATTAGGCGCAATCATGTCACTGCACGGCAACGCCTGCTGACAATGAAACTCTGCCACTCCCGGCGCCACGATACAGCCCTTTTCCGGATGCCCCATCACCGGATCGCAGAAGTACCAGGCGTTCGGATTGGCCTGCTTGACCTGACGCACAATCTCCAGGATATGGCTGCCCTGCTCCGGCGAACCGATATAACCACTCAACACCGCATCGCAATGCTTGAGTTGGTCAATATCCGCAATGCCCTGGGCAATCTCCGTCAGATGGCTGGCCGGCATCACGCAACCGGTCCACTTGCCGTACTGAGTATGATTGGAAAACTGCACGGTGTTCAGCGACCAGACGTTAACGCCCATGCGGCGCATCGGAAATTCTGCCGCGCTGTTACCCGCATGGCCAAACACCACATGGGATTGAATAGAGAGAATGTTTTTCATCAAAAACCTGCTCTGAGGCCTTAAAAATAAAGGGGCCACTGAGGGCCCCTTTGCTGTAGTTTTGATTACTTCCAATCAACCAGGCAGTAATGCTTTTTGCCGCGACGCAGCAGCGTGTAGCGACCGAACAGGCGATCGGCATCGCTGAAGCCGTATTCGGCGTTGGACTGCTTCTCACCGTTGATGGTCACCGCATTGGAACCGATCATGGTGCGGGCCTGGCCACGGGAAGGCACCAGTTCGGCATTTACCAGCGCCTGTTGCAGATCGGCGTCGCCATCGAGCTTGATGGTCGGCATGCCGTCCTGCGCCAACTGGGCGAAGTCCGCTTCGGTCATCTCGTGCAGCGCGCCAGAGAACAGGCTCTGGGTGATACGCTTGGCCGCGGCCAAACCTTCCGCACCGTGCACCATGCCGGTCACTTCTTCGGCCAGAACATACTGGGCGCGTGGCGCTTTGCCGCTGTTCTTGTCTTCTTCTTCCAGCGCGTTGATCTCGGCCAGATCCATAAAGGTGAAGAACTTCAGGAAGCGGTACACGTCGGCATCGGCCGTGTTGATCCAGAACTGGTAGAACTTGTACGGACTGGTTTTTTCGGGTGCCAGCCAGACTGCGCCGCCTTCGGTTTTACCGAATTTGGTCCCGTCGGCCTTGGTGATCAACGGCACGGTCAGGCCGAATACCTGTTGCTGGTGCATGCGGCGAGTCAGATCGATACCAGAGGTGATATTGCCCCACTGGTCGGAACCGCCGATCTGCAGTTCAACCTGATGACGGTTGTACAGCTCGGAGAAGTCATAGCCCTGCAACAGGTTGTAGGAGAACTCGGTGAAAGAAATGCCCGAGTCGTCACGGTTCAGACGCTGCTTCACCGCTTCCTTGTTGATCATCTGGTTGACGGAGAAATGCTTGCCAATATCACGCAGGAAGGTCAGCACGTTCATGCCGCCGAACCAATCGTAGTTGTTGGCGGCTATTGCGCTGTTGCTACCGCAGTCGAAATCGAGGAACGGAGAAACCTGTTTGCGGATTTTATCCACCCACTCATTCACCGTCTCGGTAGTGTTCAACTTGCGCTCAGCCGCTTTGAAGCTCGGGTCACCAATCAGACCGGTGGCACCGCCAACCAAGGCTACCGGCTTGTGCCCGGCGAGCTGGAAGCGCTTCAGGCACAACAGAGGAACCAGATGGCCCAAATGCAAGCTGTCAGCGGTCGGATCGAAACCGCAATACAGTGCAATTGGCCCTTGCGCCAGTCGCTCTGCTAACGCTTCTTCATCCGTAACCTGGGCAACGAGGCCCCGCTCTTGCAGTTGTTTAATCAAGTTGCTGCTTGCCATCAATGACTCCATGTATAAACGAATGCACCTTTGTCGGTACACGACCTTTCGCCCACTGGCGAAATATTAAATTCAGAATAACGCATAGAATAAAGCGCCGGCGACATCAGTGCCAGCGCTTAAGGGGGATTTTCGCTGTTCAGGGTGCCAGTCGGTCAATTTTCCAGTCATTCCCGTCCCGTTGATACAGGAAACGGTCATGCAGACGGTTGGCACCGCCCTGCCAGAACTCGACGGAGTCGAAATTAACCCGGAATCCACCCCAGAAACTCGGCAGTGGCACTTCGCCCTGTTGGAATTTTTGCTTCAGTTCGAGGAATTTGCTTTCCAGCACGCCGCGCGCTGAAATACGCGATGACTGCTGCGACACCCAGGCACCGATCTGGCTGTCTTTCGGCCGGCTGGCGAAGTATTTCATGACTTCGAACGTGGACAAGCGCTCTGCTTTACCGAGGAAAATCACCTGACGGTCGAGCATGTGCCACGGGAACAGCAGGCTAATGTGCGGGTTATTCGCCAGTTGCTGAGCTTTGCGGCTCCCCAGGTTGGTGTAGAACACCAGCCCTTTGTCATCAAAATGCTTGAGCAACACAATACGCTGGTAGGGTTGGCCGTTTTCGTCCACCGTCGCCACACACATGGCGGTCGGATCGGCCAGGCGGGCGTCACAGGCCTGTTTCAGCCAGTGTTCAAACAGTTCCAGCGGATTGGCGGACAGATCGTTACGGCGCAGGCCGCCACGCGTATATTCGCGGCGCAGGTCCGCAACATCAAATTCATTATTTTCAATCATTCGGTTATCAACCAACTGAAAAATCGTGATTCTATTCTGCGCCAGCGGCGTCAGGATCTCAATCGCTCTGACGCCGCAACGGCCGGATCAATTCGTCAACGTACAATCGCTCATGATCACTTTGCCATTACGCTCAAGGTAGGCGTTTTGGCCCTTCGACCAAAAGGTGTATTTACCGTCGCTGTATTTTGCACCGGACATGGCCAGTACCTGTTTCAGCTTCAGTTGCTCACCGTCCATCAACAGGCTGACGGTGCTCTCTTTACCGTCCAGTGACACCGTTAACGGTGTAGTGCCGCACTGGTAATGCAAGGTCTGGCTGTTTTGCGGCAGAACGTAGCTGCAACCGGCCAGCGCCAGTGCGCCGGCGGCAATAATGATTTTTTTCATGCTGTTGCTCCTTAGGGAAATCCATCGATTTCTATCCTAACAGAGCTAGCGACCCCCTAAAGGCAAAACCGGATAAATCCCACCCAGCAGGGTTTCACGGCTGGCGCCGGTGACCGAAGGCAGGTTGCCGGGCTGCCCGGACAAGGTGCGAAACGCCAGCCAGGCAAAGGCCAGCGCCTCCATATCATCACCACTGATGCCAAAATCATCTGTCAGGCACACTTCGGTACCTGGCAACAACGCAGACATCCGCGCCATCAGTAGGGTATTACGCGCCCCGCCGCCGCAGACCAGCAGACGTTCGCAGCCGCCCGCCAACTGAACCTGTTCGCAAATGGTGATTGCCGTCAGTTCTGCCAGCGTGGTTTGCACATCAACCGGGCTCACCGCCGCCCGCCCCACGAACTGCTGCTCCAGCCAGGCTGCGTTGAAATATTCTCGCCCGGTACTTTTCGGTGCCGGCAGCGCGAAGTAAGGATCGGCCAACATCTGTTGCAACAACGGTAAGCAAACGCGCCCTTCCATCGCCCAAGCGCCATCTTTATCGTAAGGCTGTGAGTGATGACGCCATATCCAGGCATCCATCAGCATATTGCCCGGCCCGGTATCAAAGCCACGTACCGCCGCCCCCGGCAACAGCATCGACAAATTGGCGATGCCGCCAATATTCAGCACCATACGACGCTCTACCGGATGCGCCAGCAGCGCCTGATGAAAGGCAGGGACTAACGGAGCCCCCTGGCCGCCGTAGGCCATATCGCGCCGGCGGAAATCGCCAACGGTGGTGATATTGGTTAGCGCGGCAATGCGATTATTGTCGCCCAGTTGCATAGAGAAGCGCGCATCACCCTCAGGTTCATGCCAGACCGTCTGGCCATGACAGCCGATGGCCGTGATGTCGTGCGCCGCCACACCGGTTTGCTTCAGTAAGCCCAGTACGGCCTCGCCAAACAGCGTGCCAAGCTGCGCATCCAGCCGCCCCACCGCAGAAAGCGTGGTCTGCTGGCCCTGACACATGCCGAGAATATCCTGCTTCAGTTGGATCGGCATCGGATGGCTGTAACTGGCCTGCTGCGCCACCATACGTCCGTCGATCGCAGCGAGCACCACGTCGACGCCATCCAGACTGGTGCCAGACATAACACCTATATAGCGGCCTGACTTCATAGCGACATCCTTTACCCTTTACGGGGAAGCAAAATTTTGACCTGACAAATAAACCAGAATTGCCACATTAACGCCATGAATTATGTTGTATTTTTTCACCTCTGTGAGCAATGCGCCTGTTTCTTGCCAGAGCCACATATTGATAACCACGGTTAAACAGCGGTTCAACCTGCGACGTATTTTCTTCCAACGCTGTTATAAAGCTAAACCACCGTTTATTATTGGTTGAACAGAGCAAAGCTAAGCTGCGTGCAGTAGCGGGTCATGGTGATGTACGTGCGTTTAGGCCATACTTTGTCTATCATTTTTATGAATCTAGCCTGGAAAGGTTCCCCAGGTTATGGACTACTACCAACAGGAGTTTTATATGATCAAGCGTCTTCTCGTCGTTGCCATCGCCGCAGTTACGCTGGCAGGGTGCGCCAATGATTCCATGTCCGGCGACGTTTATTCCGCTTCGCAGGCCAAACAGGTGCAAACCGTGACTTATGGCACGCTGGTTTCTGTGCGCCCGGTCAAGATCCAGGGTAGTGAAACATCGAACACCATTGGTGCCATTGGCGGTGCCGTGCTGGGTGGTTTCCTTGGTAACACCGTTGGCGGCGGCACAGGCCGTAGCCTGGCAACGGCAGCCGGTGCGGTAGCGGGTGGCGTTGCGGGTAACAGCATCGGTGAAGCAGCCGGTCGTACTTCAGGCTATGAGCTGGAAATCAAGACTGACCAGAAAGAGAACATCGTGGTAGTTCAGAAGGCTGGCGATACCAAGTTCAGCCCGGGGCAACGCGTTCGTATGGCTCGCACTGGCGATACCATTACCGTCTCCCCACTGTAAGCTGGGTGTAGCAGGTAAAACCGGAGGCTTTAGGCCTCCGGTTTCATTTCCGATGCTGTGAAATCAAATCGTAAAATAGAAAATATTCTTATTGTTTATTTTGCAGTTCAGTGATGTTTTGTTCCAACTTACCAATCAAACCCACCAGCAGATGCACTTCATCGGTGGTAATTCCGCTCAAAATTTCACCCCGCGTAGAACTGATGACGCTGTCCACTTCCCGGATAATCGGGTCGGCCGCTTCGGTCAGCTTAATACGTTTCGCACGCCGGTCATTGGCGCAGGTGTGGCGAGTAATCAACCCCTTCTCTTCCAGTTGGTCCAACGTACGAACCAATGACGGTTGCTCAATGCCGATCGCCTTGGCCAGTTGGATCTGCGACTGCTCCGGCGGCAAACGATTGATACTGTGCAAGGTTACCCAGTGTGTTTGCGTGAGCGCCAGCGGCTTGAGCCGATGATCAATGAGCGCGCGCCATACACGAACTAATCGTGCTAAATCTGAACCTAATGTTGACTCCACTTACCCCTCCTTATAATTAGCATGCTAACATACCCTCCCAGAGCTTAGACTATTTTGAGTAACTAACATTAAAAACACAAATGTATATAATGTATATTGTGGAAATAGCCACCATTTTGATCTGTTATTGTTTATTCTCTATGCAAAGACTCAACATATTCACTCATCGGGATTGTTAATGTGAATACTTCATGGCTTCATGCCTCGTCCCCGCTACCCGATTTGGTGCTGGGCGCCTCGCTTTATTTTCCACCCATATTTAAGGCTGTTTTGCTTGGCCTGGTTTTATGGTTACTGGTACACCACCTGTTGCGAGACTGGATTTATTCCGGCGAAATTTGGCATCCCATGCTGATGGATTTGTCTATTTTCGTCATTGCCGTCAGCGGCTCCCTGTGGCTTTTAGCAAGTTGGTAACTGATGATGCCTAAAACATTAAAATATTTTTCTACGGTAATCGTCTGTGCCATTGCCATCTGTGCCGGTTGGTGGCTATGGAATTATTATATGCAATCCCCGTGGACCCGTGATGGAAAGGTGCGCGCAGAACTCGTCAATATCACGCCAGAAGTATCTGGAAGATTAGAGAAAATAACGGTTCATGACAATCAGTTCATACCTGCGGGAAGTCTGATTTTTACGATCGACCCAGTGCCATACCAGATTGCGCTCGACAATGCTGAGGCCGCGCTGGCAAAAGCGCAGTCCGATATGGCCAAGGCCGACCATGAAGCGGCACGCCGTCGTGGCCTGCCGAAAAATGTTATTTCTGCCGAAGACATGGACGAGTCAAATTTAGCGGCCCAGGCAATGAAAGCCTCGTATAAAGCCGCGCAAGCTAATCTGGAACAGGCCAAATGGAATTTAAGTAAAACTAAAATTTTTGCCCCTACCGACGGCTATATCACCAATTTACAGGCTCGGGTTGGAAACTATGCCAGCGCAGGGACCCCTCTGGTCGCGCTGGTTGACGTGCACTCTTTTTATGTGCTCGGTTATTTTGAGGAAACCAAGCTAAAACATATAAAAGAAGGCAATAAGGCGGATATCGTTTTATATAATGGCAACATCCCGCTCCAGGGCGAGGTGGAGAGTATTGGCCGAGCCATTTACGATCAAAGCGTCGACAGCAGCAGCGATTTATTAATGGACGTGAAGCCCAACGTGCCCTGGGTACGGCTGGCGCAGCGCGTACCGGTGCGGATAAAACTGCTGAACGTGCCCGCCGATCTACCCTTGGTGGCTGGCACCACCTGCACCATCTCCATTCATCAGTAAGGCTAACCGGTGAATCTGCCTTTTTTGGAATGGAACCGCACCCCCTGGGGGAAAGCCACCGGCGGGCAATGGCGCTATGCACTGCGCAATTCGCTGGCGATGTGCCTGTCGCTGTGGGTGGCTTTTGTTCTCAATCTTGACGAACCCTACTGGGCGCTAACCTCGGCGGCAGTGGTCAGTTTCCCCACCGTCGGCGGCGTGATCAGTAAAAGCATCGGACGTGTTTTCGGCAGTCTGGTCGGCGCCGCCGCTTCGGTGGCGATTGCCGGCCATTGTCTGAACGACCCCTGGCTGTTCACCCTGTTTATTGCCGCCTGGATCGGACTGTGCACTTACATTTCCAATCATTATCAGAACAACGTCTCCTACGCCTTTGCGCTGGCGGGCTATACCGCCGCCATCATCGCCTTCAGCACGGTCAACGTGACCGACACCCAGCAAATCTTTGATATCGCCCAGGCGCGCGTTTGCGAGGTGATCACCGGTATTCTGTGCGGCGGCCTGATGATGATGATCCTGCCCAGCACCTCGGACGGTGAAGCCCTGCTGACCTCGCTACGACGTATGCACCTGCGGTTGCTGGAACACGCCGCCATGCTGTGGCAGCCTGAAATTACCGTGCAGATGCGTACCTCGCACGAAGGGGTCATCGGCCAGATCCTGACCATGAACCTGCTGCGTATTCAGGCCTTCTGGAGCCACTACCGGTTGCGTCGGCAAAACAACCTGCTCAACTATATGTTGCATCAGCAGCTGCGTATTACCAGCGTGATCTCCAGCCTGCGCCGCATGCTGCTGAACTGGCCGGATCGCCCGGCCAATCTGGCGAGCGTGCTGGATCAACTGCTGAACGAGCTGCGCAATCCTGATACCGATAAATACCGGCTGGCCCGCATCCTGCAGCAGATCGCCCCACAGGATCCTGCCGATTACCGCCACCGCGCCTTCTGGTTGCGGCTACGGCATTTCTGCTGGCTGTACCTGAACTGCAGTCGCTGGCTGCTGCGGCTGGAGAGCGCCACCCCGGTCAGCGATATCCAACCGCCGCATGTGACCTCTCTGGCACGCCACACCGACAGCTACGAAGCCGCCTATAACGGGTTACGCACCTTTTTGTGCATTGTTCTCGGCTGCGCTTACTGGATTAACACCCAATGGGAAGCCGGCAGCTCCGCCCTGACGCTGGTCGCCATCAGTTGCGTGCTCTATTCTTCCACGCCTTCGCCGATCAACAGCATCACGACTTTGCTGAAGGCGGTGACGCTGCTTTCGATCGTCTGTTTTATGGTGAAGTTTGGCCTGATGATCCAGATAGATGATTTGTGGCTGTTCTGCACCTTCCTGTTCCCGGTGCTGGTGACCATGCAGATGCTCAAGCTGCAAAATCCCCCCTATGCCGCGCTCTGGGGACAACTGATCGTATTTATGGGCTCGTTTCTGTCCGTCACCAATCCGCCGAGCTACGATTACCAGTCGTTTATCAATGACAGTCTTGGCAAAATTGTCGGCGTCCTGTTGGCCGGGCTGGCGTTCCAAATTTTGCGGCCCAGCTCGGACAAACGCAAAAGTCGGCGCATTATCCGAGCCCTGCGGCGCGACTTTATCGATCAACTGAGCAAAAAGCCGCAGCAGAGCGAGAGTCGGTTTGAATCGCTGATTTACCACCGCATCAGCCAATTGAATCAAAGCCAGGATCAAGAGGCACGCAGTTGGTTATTGCGCTGGGGCGTGGTGCTGCTCAACTGCAGCCATATCGTTTGGCAACTGCGCGACTGGCAGACCCGCTCCGATCCGCTCTCGGCGGTGCGGGATGTTTGTATCCACTGCCTGCGGGGCATTATGACGGAGAAAGGCGTACAGCATCGCTCGCTGGACGCCAGTTTGCAGGAATTGCAACGCATGAGTAATGCACTGGCGCACCACCCGGAACAGGCGGCGCGCGATCTTGCCGGGTTAATTTGGCGACTTTACTGTTCGTTGCAACAGTTACAGCAGGCGATCACCCCGCCTGACAGTACAGCAGCGGTACCTGCGCCCCGTTAACCGGCGTTATCATTTGATGACACCGCAGGCGAAACGCTCGCCTCCGCCACCCAGAGGTTTAGGCTGGTCGGAATGGTTATCGCCGCCGGCATGCACCATCAGTGCCTTACCGGTTATTTCGCTGATTTTTTTCAGCCGCGGTGCCAACACCGGATCGTTGGCCATGCCGTCATTCGTTACATAAATTGCCGGCAGGTCTCCCAAATGGCCGTCGGCATAGGGGCCAAGGTGTTTACCGGTTTTTTGCGGGTCAAAATGGCCGCCCGCCGCCAGTGCCGCAACCGCCTTACCCTCTTTCATTCCCGGCTCGCAACTGCCGTTCTCGTGAACGTGAAAACCGTGCACCCCGGCCGGCAACGCTTTGAGCTGTGGCGTAAACAGCAGGCCGTAAGGCGTTTCGCTGATCGTCACTTTGCCAATGTCCTGACCAATTCCCTGTCCGGTCACCAGATTCATCTCAACATCCACCGTTGCCGCCTGCGCGACTCCGCAGGCCATCAGGCCGAAGGCCGCATACCAATAATGTTTCATTAATTAATCTCCCTGAGCTCACTGTGAGCATTCAAGTATAGGGGAAGCTGTTAGCCACCGCTCAAAACGCGCACAATTTTGCCGTTCAAATTCGCATTCTGAATAATTCATACTAATAATAATTCTACCGATGTCGGTCCTCTGACCAGTTGTCGTTCGGTATACCTTCTTTACCTGTGCAAGCTGCAACAGCTAATCAAAGATCAACCCGGCAATGCAGCAAATTCATAAGGAACTGATATGGGAATCTTTAATTATCAAGATCTCGATGATGCGAAGTCTAAAGTATTATTTAGTGACGCTATGGCAATTTCTACTTACGCCTATCACAACATCGACAATGGATTTGATGAGGGCTACCACAATACCGGATTCGGTCTGGGCTTACCCCTGACCTTGGTGACAGCGCTGATTGGCAGCACGCAATCGCAGGGCGGATTACCTGGAATTCCCTGGAACCCCGATTCGGAAAAAGCGGCGCTGACGGCAGTCAATAACGCTGGCTGGTCATTGATCAGTGCTGACCAACTAGGCTACCAGGGTAAAACCGATGCTCGCGGCACCTATTATGGCGAAACTCTGGGCTATACCACCGCGCAGGCTGAGGTACTGGGGAAATATGACGGCGAAGGCAACCTCACCGGCATTGGCATTGCTTTTCGTGGCACCAGCGGGCCGCGAGAATCCCTGATTAGCGATAGCATTGGCGATTTGATTAATGACCTATTGGCGGGATTTGGCCCTGCCGGTTATTCCGATAACTACAGCCTGAAGGCCTTCGGCACCCTACTGGGCGACGTCGCTAAATTCGCCCAGGCGCACGGGCTGAGCGGCGATGATGTGACCATCAGCGGACACAGTCTGGGTGGGCTGGCAGTGAACAGCATGGCGGCACTCAGCGACGACAACTGGGGCGGTTTCTATGCGCAATCCAGCTATGTGGCTTTCGCTTCCCCCACGCAATACGAGACCGGCGGCAAGGTGATTAATATCGGTTATGAAAACGACCCGGTATTTCGAGCGCTGGACGGCACAAACCTGACGTTAGCCTCCTTGGGCGTGCATGATGCACCACAGGCGTCCGCCACCAATAATATCGTTAATTTCAACGACCATTACGCCTCTGATACCTGGAATATTCTGCCCTTTTCGATCCTGAATATTCCGACCTGGCTATCCCACCTGCCGTTCTTTTATCAGGATGGCTTGATGCGGGTGCTGAATTCAGAGTTTTACTCGCTGACTAGTAAAGACTCGACGGTGATTGTCTCCAACCTATCCGATGTCACTCGCGGCAATACCTGGGTTGAAGACCTTAATCGCAACGCCGAGCACCACAGCGGCCCAACCTTTATTGTGGGTAGCGACGGCAATGATTTAATCAAGGGCGGAGCCGGTAATGATTATCTTGAAGGCCGCGCCGGCAATGACACTTTCCGTGACAGCGGCGGTTTTAATATTATTTCCGGCGGCGAAGGCAAGAACACCCTGGATCTTCAACATGCATTGAAAAATAGCGAGGTTGCCTACGACGGTAATACGCTCTACCTGCGCGATGCCAAAGGCGGCATTACCCTGGCAAGTTCGATTAATACGCTGAAAAGTAAAGAGTCAACACTGCTGATTTTTACCAAAGACGTTGAGCACCAGGTAACTGACAACGGATTGCGCTCTGACAAAGGGCTGACCGCCTATGCCAGTTCAGTCAACGGCAGCGCAGCCGATGACACCCTGAGCGCCAAAACCACGGGCTCCTGGCTGTTCGGCCTGGAGGGCAATGACCAACTGTTCGGTGGCAAAGGCAATGACGTCTTTGTCGGTGGCGCTGGTAACGACGTAATGCACAGTCAGGGCGGCAGCAACACCTTCCTGTTCAGTGGCGACTTTGGTCAGGATCAGATTTACGGCTATCAGGCGCAGGACAAGCTGGTGTTTATCGGGACGGATGGCAGCAGCGCGGGCGGTAACTTCCGCGATTTTGTTTCTGAAGTGAACGACAATCTGGTGTTTAACTTTGGCGACAATACGGTCACGCTGGTCGGACAGGGGCTGAGCAGCCTGTCTGACGGCCAGGTGGTGCTGGCGTAAAAAAAACCGGGCAGTCCAGGCTGCCCGGCTTCTTAAGACGATTAAGGCACGTCGTAACCTAACGCAGCTTTACGGATACGGAACCACTGTTGGCGGTTCAACGTCAATTGCTGCGCCTTCAACGCCGAACGCACGCGTTCAATCTTGCCAGAGCCAATGATTGGCAACGGTGCCGACGGCAAACGCATCACCCAGGCATACACCACCTGTTCAATCGTATCGGCACCGATTTCTTGCGCTACCGCCTGCAGCTCATCGCGCAGCGGCTGGAACTCGGCGTCGTTGAACAGGCGACCGCCCGCCAGACAGGACCAGGCCATCGGCTTGATACGCAATTGCTGGCACTGATCCAGGGTGCCATCCAGAATACCCGGCTGATGGATCGGCGAGATCTCAAGCTGATTGGTCACCAGTGAGAACGGCAGACGCGACTGCAACAGCGTGAACTGCGTCGTAGTGAAGTTGGACACGCCGAAGTGGCGTACCTTGCCGCTTTTATGCAGCGCCACAAAGGCCTCGGCCACCTCATCGGCATCCATTAACGGATCCGGACGGTGGATCAGCAACAGGTCAAGATAATCGGTATGCAGATGCGCCAGTGAACGTTCCGCGCTGTAAACTATGTGTTCGCGATCGGTAATGTAATGGCCGATCGGGTTACCCGGTTTGGCGGTGGTGGCGATGCCGCATTTGGACACCAGCTCCATCGACTGGCGCAGCGAAGGCTTCAGGCGCATCGCTTCACCAAAGGCTTGTTCGCAGGCATAGCCGCCGTAAATGTCCGCATGGTCGGCGGTGGTCACACCCAGCTCAATATGCTGCTCAATGAACGCCAGCAACTGCTGCGGCGACATGCCCCACTCCATCAAACGCCAGTATCCGCAAATCATACGGGAAAATTCAGGCCCCTGCGGCGCGAGTTGTATACGGTTTACCATTGTTGAAACCTCATGACATTGTTTAATGCCAGCATACACAAGCGGATAACGCGGTGGGAAGCGGAAAGCCGCGCTTACGTGCGGCAGATCAGAAATGGCTTAGAACAGCGAGGGTTGTTCCGGCAAGGGTTCATCAGGTTGCTTGTTCGCTCGTTGCAGGCGCAGGAAACGCTGGTGACACAGGCGCAGCACGTCCCGTTTTTGCGCATCGCTCATTTGTATCCAGCCAAAGCGTTCCTCACGGCTGCGCAGGCAGCCACGGCAAAAGCCGCGATCGTCGGTCTGACAAATGCCGCGACACGGGCTGGGGATGTCAAAAAACTCGAGCTGCTGTGCCACACGTCCTCCTGCGTTCTCTTCCTAATTGAAGACGCCATCGGCGCCGCTGGCAAGTGACTTTTCGGCATGTCGGTGAAAATAGTCACGTAAATATCGCAACGCCTGACGATTTTTCTCCGGCATTGCCCGTTCGAGCGTCATCGCATGCAGCCGCAACGGTGCCGGTCGCCATTCAGGCATCAGTTGGATCAGTTCGCCGCGCTGCAGTTCATCTTCAATTTCATACAGCGGTTGAATCGAGATCCCCAGACCACTGCGAGTAAAGGCGCGCATCACGTTCATACTGTCACTGACGATCTGTCCTTCCGCCAGGCGCAACTTTAGCTGTTGCCCGCCCTGATGATGTAAATCCAGATGTGCGCCGCTGAAAGCTCCCGAGATCCACCGGTGCTGCACCAGGTCCTGCGGCGTCTCCGGCACCCCATGTTGGCTGAGGTAGCGCGGTGCGGCACACAGCACCATCGGCCATTCGGCCAGCGGGTGGGCAATCATATTGGCATCCGCCAGTTGGCGGTTGACCCGCAGCGCAATGTCGATCCGATGTTCGATCATATCGATAATCCGGTCGTCCGCCAGCACCCGCAGCGTCAACTTGGGATGGGCCTGCAGCAGCGGTGCCATCGCCTCCGCCAGCGGGCGGCCACCAATACCAATGGTCGTGGCAATACGCAATTCCCCTACCAGGGTGTCACGCAGCTCCGCCAGCCGCTGTTCGGCCTGCTGCGCCTGAAACAGCATCGCCTCACAGCCAGGGTAAAACGCCGATCCTGCTTCGGTCAGTGCCAACCGCCGCGTCGAACGGTGCAACAGCGGCACACCGAGCGTTTTTTCCAGCGACCGCATATGTTGGCTGACCGCCGACGGCGTCATGCCCAGCCGCCGGGCCGCTCCGGCAAAAGATCCTTCCGCCACCACAGTAGCGAATACCGCCATTCGATTCAGTTTATCCACGATTATGAAGTTTTACTTAATCAAGAAAGCATGAATATGGCACTAATCAGCTCTATTGTTAAGTACTACAGTGTATATAGCCGCTCAGGTCAACCCGGCCTGAGACAAAGCACTGAACCTATTCCTGACAGGAGCAAACAGATGAAAGTAGCCATTATTGGAGCAACCGGTTTTGTAGGCCGTCGCGTGGTAGATGAAGCACTGGCTCGTGGCTTACAGGTCACGGCGATTGCTCGTCAGCCAAAAGACTTGCCGGACAATGCTAACCTGACCGTCGCCCTGGGTGACGTCGCCGATACCGAGTGGCTGGCGAAACAGCTGGCCGGTCAGGATGCGGTGATCAGCACCTTTAACCCGGGTTGGGCGGAAGAGAATTTGTACGAAAAAACCACTCGCGGTTCACAGCAGATCCTGGACGCGGTGAAAAAATCCGGCGTCAAACGCCTGCTGGTGGTTGGCGGTGCCGGCAGCCTGGAGGTGGCTCCGGGCGTTGAACTGGTAGATACCCCGCAGTTCCCGGAAAATATTCGTCCAGGCGCGCAGGCCGTGCGTGATTTGCGCAACAAGCTGCGTAATGAAACCCAACTCGACTGGACCTACTTGTCCCCTGCTGCACTGCTGGAACCCGGCAAGCGCACCGGCCAGTTCCGTCTCGGCACCACTCAATTGTTGATGAACGGCCAGGCTCCGGCCAGTATCTCGGTAGAAGACCTGTCGGTTGCGATCCTCGATGAGATAGAAAAACCGCAGTTTATTAAAGCGCAATTTACCGCCGCCTACTAAGCACTATCGCCAGACCACCCGGTCTGGCGCCTTTAACCTAAACCAAAATTAAACGGCTCTGCCACCAATCTGAATCTCTAAGGTTTTCTTAAGTTTCATCCTGTAAATTTCAGCGCATTACACAATATCAGGATTTAGATTTGGCAATGTCGTTACGTCAACGCTTACAGTGCAACAGCCTGGGTTTTATCCTCACCAGCGCCTTATTCTTCACTCTGTTCCAAAATGCGTTATTCCTTCATAAAGCCTGGTCGTACATCACCTTCGATAACGTCCACAGCGTGATTTTCGCCGCCACTATGCCGGTGGTGATTTTCTGTGCGCTGAATATTATTTTCAGCGTGCTGACCGTGCCATTCCTGCGCAAACCGCTGATGATCTTCTTCCTGCTCGGCAGCGCGGCCGCCAACTACTTTATGTACAGCTACGGCGTGGTGATCGACGGCAACATGATGCAGAACGCCTTCGAGACCAATCCCCAGGAGGCAACGGCGCTGTTAACGCCACGCATGGGGCTGTGGTTAACCCTGCTCGGTATTCTGCCTGCGGTATTGGTTTGCTTTGTCGACATCCGTAAAACTCGCCCATGGTGGTACATGGTCGGGCTACGCGCCGCCAACGTGATGCTCTCAGTAGTGGTGATCCTGATTATCGCCGCGCTGTTTTATAAGGATTACGCCTCGCTGATCCGCAATAACAAAAGCGTGGTGAAAATGCTGACGCCGTCGAACTTCGTTTCCGGCACCATCAAGTTTACCCAGCAGCGTTACTTCACCCGCAATTTACCGCTGGTGAAGATCGGTGAAGATGCGCATAAAGGGTCACTGATTACTGCACAGCAAAAGAAAACCCTGGTGATCCTGGTGGTGGGGGAAACAGCGCGCGCCGAGAACTTCTCATTGGGCGGCTATGGGCGTGAAACCAACCCACGCCTGAAGCAGGACGACGTGGTGTACTTTAAAAATGCCAGCTCCTGCGGCACCGAAACCGCCATCTCCGTGCCTTGCATGTTCTCCAACATGCCGCGCAGGGATTACGATGCTACCCAGGCAACACATCAGGAAGGCATGCTCGACGTGATGGCACATGCCGGTGTCAATGTGTTGTGGCGTGAAAACGATGGCGGATGCAAAGGTGCCTGCGATCGCGTGCCGCACGTGGACATGACCAAGCTGAAACTGCCGCAGGATTGCGACGGCGACGTCTGCATGGATAACGTGCTGCTGTATAAATTGAACGACTATATCAACGGCCTGAAAGACGACGGCGTGATAGTGCTGCACCAGATGGGCAGCCACGGGCCGGCCTATTACCGTCGCAGCACGCCGGAATTCCAGAAATTCTCGCCGACCTGCAACAGTAATCAGATCCAGGACTGCACCCACGAACAGTTGGTGAATACCTATGACAATTCACTGCTGTATACCGATGCCATGCTGGACGACACCATCAAGCTGTTGCAACAGCACAGCGACAAGTTCAACACCGCGCTGGTGTACCTTTCCGACCACGGTGAATCTCTGGGTGAAAATGGCATGTATCTGCACGGCACGCCTTACGTGTTTGCCCCAAGCCAGCAAACCCACGTCCCTTTCCTGATGTGGATGTCTGCGGACTATGAGCGCAACTTCAAGGTGGATCGTCAGTGCCTGAGTAACATGGCGGAAAAGGAAGATGTCTCGCAAGACAACCTGTTCCACACCCTGCTCGGCATGCTGAACGTGCAGACCCGTGAATATCAATCCCAGTTGGATATTCTGCAACGCTGCCGCGGTGCAGCCTGAGGGCTTAACTTCCCGCCTCTGTTAGGGCAAAATAAGCATCATTATAACCGGCATTTCACTGCCGGTTTTTTTATTGCTATTGACCTAGACCAATCGGTCTATTATGCTACCCCCCATTATGACAAAACATGCGCATTGCCCTACAGATACTCGTGAACATTTGCTCGCTACCGGCGAGACCCTCAGCCTGCGCCTTGGTTTTACCGGCATGGGGTTGAGCGAATTGCTGAGCACGGCGGGCGTGCCGAAAGGCTCGTTCTACCACTACTTCCGTTCAAAAGAAGTGTTTGGCGAAGCTATGCTACAGCGTTATTTCGAGCACTATGATGCGGCAATGCAACAGCTGTTTACCGACGATAAAAGTGATGCACGCCACCAGTTGTTGAGTTATTACGCTCAGGCGATCAGCTACCACTGCCGCAGCGAATGCCATAACGCCTGCCTGGCGGTAAAACTTTCTGCCGAGGTGAGCGACCTGTCGGAGCCCATGCGACATGCACTTGAAACCGGCAGTGCCCGGGTGATTGGTCACTTGCAGGATGCGATTGAACGCGGTATTCGCGAAGGCTCGCTGTCGATAGCCATGAGCCCGGCAGCCACCGCAGAAACGCTGTATTCACTGTGGCTTGGTGCTTCACTGCGTGCCAAAATCCGCCACTCGGTCGCCCCACTGACCAGCGCGCTGGAAAGTATTGAACTGTTGTTGCGCCCGGCGCAGCGCTAAAAAACACTTTGGTTTATCAAGAATTACCCTGTTGGGCAGTTCTACATTCGTTACTAGTCGACCGGTCTATTAATATAGGATCCACTATGAAGATTGAAAAGTTGTTCTCCCCATTGAAGGTTGGCGCTGTAACGCTGCCAAATCGCGTGTTCATGGCCCCATTGACGCGCCTGCGCAGCATTGAACCAGGCGACATCCCTACTCCGTTGATGGGTGAGTATTATGCCCAACGCGCCAGCGCGGGTCTGATCGTCACCGAAGCCACTCAGATTTCTTTCCAGGCGAAAGGCTATGCCGGCGCACCGGGGCTGCATACCCCAGAGCAGATCGCCGCGTGGAAAAAGATCACCCAGGGCGTACATGATAAAAACGGCCATATCGCCGTGCAACTGTGGCACGTGGGGCGTATTTCCCACGACAGCCTGCAACCGGGCCAACAGGCACCGGTCGCCCCATCTGCGATCAACGCCGACACCCGCACCACCGTACGTGACGAAACCGGCGCCTGGGTACGAGTACCTACCTCTACCCCTCGCGCACTGGAAACCGAAGAGATCCCAGGCATCATTAATGATTTCCGTCAGGCAACCGCCAACGCACGTGAGGCCGGTTTCGATTTTGTCGAACTGCACGCCGCACACGGCTATCTGCTGCACCAGTTTATGGCTCCGGCGTCTAACCAGCGCACCGACCAATATGGCGGCAGCATCGAAAACCGCACGCGCCTGACGCTGGAAGTGGTTGACGCCACCATCGCAGAATGGGGCTCAGAACACATTGGCATCCGTATTTCACCACTGGGCCCGTTCAACGGCCTGGACAACGGTGAAGATCAGGAAGATGCCGCGCTGTATCTAGTGGAAGAACTGAACAAGCGCAACATCGCTTTCCTGCATATTTCCGAACCTGACTGGGCCGGTGGCAAGCCTTATTCCGACGCCTTCCGTGATTCGGTACGCGCCCACTTTAAAGGGGTGATTGTCGGGGCTGGCGCTTACACCGCCGAAAAAGCGGAAGAGTTGATCAATAAAGGCTTTATCGATGCCGTGGCCTTTGGCCGCAGCTATATCGCCAACCCGGATCTGGTTGAACGCTTCAAACAAAATGCTGAACTGAACGAACCTAAGCCGGAAACTTTCTACGGCGGCGGTGCTGAAGGCTATACCGACTACCCAACGCTGTAAGTAGAATACAAAAGCCCGCCGGTGTGCCTATACCGGCGGGCTTTTTGCCGTCTGGGTTATCGGTCAGTTACTTCACAGCCAACCTCGCCCAACGGTCCATCTCATTGGCATCAAGATTATTCATTATTGTGCGAAACCAAACGGTAAACTTTTCAGGGTTGCGCGTTATATCATCCGTTAATTGCTGAATATCAATCCACATCCAGCTGTGGGCCTCTTCAGGTGCCCCCTGTGGTTCACCGTCAAATAAACCGACGAAGATATGATCGAATTCGTGCTCAATTAAATCGCCGGGTACCGCGGCGTGATAGGTAAAGCTGGAAACCTGCTGCAACTCACTGCTGAACCCCATCTCTTCCTGCAATCGGCGCTGAGCCGCGGCAAGTGTTGCCTCCCCCCAGCGTGGGTGGCCACAGCAGCTGTTGGTCCATAGCCCGGCCGAGTGATACTTACTGAAAGCCCGCTGTTGCAACAGCAGACGACCCTGGCTATCAAAGATAAAAATTGAAAACGCCCGATGCAACAACCCCTGCTGGTGTATCTGCGTCTTGGTTTGCGAACCAATGGAATTATCATCGGCATCCACCAGAATGAGCATTTCATCCATTAAGCGACTCCTTCGGCAAACGCGATGTTCCCGCACTGAAAAAATAAACCGTCATATTAACCCGATCCAAATTGATAAATTAACCCTGTCCAATCCGGGCTCTACCTCGTTATCGTGACGCGCTGTTCCTTGCAGGGGTTATAGTACCTATTTCCATACTGTGCACGGCGACAAAGTGTGCGGTTGCGGCTGCCTTACCGGATCACTGAGTGACAACGTCACCATGGTATTGTGCGCCCTGCCTTGGCATACATTGAAATCCTTTATGCGGCAACGCTATACTGGATTTCGCTTCAATCCATCCGCCATTGGCAACGGCACATCCAATCAGAGGAATTATGCGCTTACTCCATACCATGATCCGCGTCGGTGACCTGCAACGCTCCATCGACTTCTATACCAAGGTATTAGGCATGCGCTTGCTGCGTACCAGCGAGAACCCGGAATACAAGTACTCGCTGGCGTTTGTAGGCTATACCGATGAAAGCGAAGGTGCAGTGATTGAACTGACCTATAACTGGGGCACCGACAGTTACGAAATGGGCACCGCATTCGGCCACCTGGCGCTGGGGGTTGACGATGTCGCCGCCACTTGTGACAGCATCCGTAACGCTGGCGGCAAGGTCTCCCGCGAAGCCGGTCCGGTCAAGGGCGGCACCACGGTTATCGCCTTTGTTGAAGATCCGGACGGTTATAAAATCGAACTGATCGAGAACAAACACGCCGGCCATGGCCTCGGTCACTAAGGCCAATCAGGGGCGCTTGCTGCGCCCCTGTTTTTTCCGCGTGATAACCGCCTGCAACCGGGCGCAAAATTTGCCATAATGCGCGCTGCATTCGATGAAGATAAGAAACTGATGGCCGAAAAAAGTGATCTTAACGCCCTGAGTGGCCGTTTTCGTGGGTTTTACCCCGTAGTGATAGATATAGAAACTGCCGGTTTTAATGCCAAAACTGACGCGCTGCTGGAAATTGCCGCCGTTACGTTAAAAATGGATGAAGACGGCTGGTTACAACAGGACGAAACCCTGCACTTTCACGTGGAGCCTTTTGAAGGTGCCAACCTGCAGCCGGAAGCGCTGGCTTTTAATGGTATCGACCCGAGTAATCCGCTACGCGGTGCGGTCAGTGAACACGATGCCCTGCACGCTATTTTTAAAGCGGTACGCAAGGGGATTAAGGATCGTGGCTGTAACCGGGGGATCATTGTGGCGCATAACGCCAATTTCGATCACAGCTTCCTGATGGCTGCCGCAGAGCGCGCCAGCCTGAAACGCAACCCTTTCCACCCCTTCGCCACCTTTGATACCGCGGCGTTGAGCGGGCTGGTGTTGGGGCAGACGGTGCTGGCCAAAGCCTGCATTGCCGCCGATATCCCGTTCGATAGCGCCCAGGCGCATTCGGCGCTGTATGATACCGAGCAAACCGCTCAGTTGTTCTGCGAACTGGTTAACCGCTGGAAACGCCTTGGTGGCTGGCCATTGGCGGCCAGTAATACCGACTAAGATACAAAAAAATCGGGCGGCCCAGTATTAGCTGGCACCGCCCGATGACTTCCAACAATAGAACCGAGCCGATTATGGCTGCTGGTCTTCCTGCTGTTTGTATTTCTCTGCTGTTTCTTTGATCAGCTGCTGCAATTCGCCGCGCTGATACATTTCCATGATGATATCACAGCCGCCGACCAGCTCACCGTCTACCCACAGCTGTGGGAACGTCGGCCAGTTAGCGTATTTCGGCAACTCGGAGCGGATGTCCGGGTTCTGCAGAATATCAACGTAAGCAAAACGCTCACCACAGGCAGACAGTGCCTGCACGGCTTGCGCTGAGAAACCGCAGTTTGGCAATTTCGGTGAACCTTTCATGTACAGCAGAATTGGGTTCTCAGTGATCTGGTGCTGAATTTTTTCAATCGTCGTCGTCATTATATTGCTTCCTCAAGCCAAATCTCATGGCTACAACATGCATCACACTGGCTATTGTAGCGGCTGGAACAGTCGCAAGAAAACGCCATCTTTTGCAGGGGCATTCCTTGGTTGTCAGTCGCGTCTCGCCGGCAAGGCCTTTCCGGTCAAAACATATGCGCAGAATAACATTTTTAATCTGGCTATTTCACTAATATATTTTTTCATCAAAACACGACGTTTAATAATTCCGGTGACGGACATTGTTGTTTTTTTATACACCAACAGATTGATTATTCAACAAAAAAAATGCTATTAACGTTTTCTCACAATATGGATTATCATTTATGAGTTCTTCGCTGTTTTATATGGCGAAATTCGGGAATACTGTCATTCTTTCGATATCTGTTCCGGGGCCAAGGTTGGTAACGTCGACATGCGTTTAATTCTTACGCTTTTTGTGCTGTTGTTTACACAGCTATTCTTTAATCTGGCGCATGCTGCGCCGCAGTCTCGTGTTGCCGCCGAGCAGCGCAAGAGCCACGTAAACGAAGCCCGGCCGGATGACCGCAAGAAAAAGAAAGCGGTTAAAGCCAGCAGCAAAAAAGTGAAAGTCACCACCCCACAGAAAACCGCCAAGGTTTCCAAAGCCAAAACAGAAAAAACCGCTAAAAAGATTGTTAGCGCCAAATCGAAAAACCAAACGCATAAAATCGCCAAAGTTAAAGTCACCCCGCCGAAAAAGGGTTACAAAAAAGGCTATGGTCGCCACCGCGAAGCCGGCATGGCCACCGCCAAATTGGCTCGTGACGAGAAACCGCTGAAACTGACCCCGGCGCACAAGAAACGCTACCAGCATGCGAAACAGACCGCGATGGCCAAGCTGATGGATCAGATGGGCAAGCCCTATCGCTGGGGCGGCACCTCGCCAAGAACTGGTTTTGACTGCAGCGGCCTGATTTATTATGCCTATAAAGACGTGGTGAAAATCAAAATGCCACGTACCGCCAACGAGATGTACCACCTGCGCGACGCCGCGCCGATCAAGAAAAATGAACTGGAAAGCGGCGACCTGGTGTTCTTCCGGATTAACAACCGCGGTGCGGCAGACCATGTTGGGGTCTATCTGGGCAACGGTAAATTCATTCAGTCACCGCGTACTGGTGAAGAGATCCGCATCAGCCAGCTCGACAACGACTATTGGCAAAACCACTACATTGGCGCACGTCGGGTAGTGACACCGAAAACCATTCGATAATTTCCTTTGCGGCTGGCACTACCAGCCGCTGTCCCCTGATTGTTTCCCCAAACTCCCGTTACTGCAGCCAATCCTTTGCCATTCCCCCTTGCATTTCATCGCGAAAATTGCTAAGCTAAATACCCACAATAAAAACAGGTCAATCTATTGTTGGTTGTTCTGATTCAGGTTGGCACTGTAAAAGGAGAAAGCAATGTCGTTTGAACTGCCCGCATTACCCTATGAAAAAAACGCCCTCGAGCCGCACATTTCCGCAGAAACCCTGGAATACCACTATGGCAAGCACCACAACGCCTACGTGGTTAACCTGAACAATCTGTTGAAAGGCAGCAAGTTTGAAGGGTTATCGCTGGAAGCAATCATTAAGGCCTCAGACGGCGGCATCTTCAACAATGCTGCCCAGGTGTGGAACCACAGCTTCTATTGGCATTGTTTGTCGCCACAAGGCGGCGATGAGCCTCAGGGCAAACTGGCAACGGCGATCAACCAGGTTTTTGGTTCTTTCGCTGCCTTCAGGGAACAATTCAGCGATGCCGCAGTGAAAAACTTTGGCGCAGGCTGGACCTGGCTGGTGAAAAAGCCGGATGGTTCACTGGCCATTGTTAACACTTCGAACGCGGCTACGCCGTTGACCGGTGAAGATAAACCGCTGCTGACCGTCGACGTTTGGGAACACGCTTACTATATCGATTACCGCAATGCGCGGCCGGCCTACCTGGAAAACTTCTGGGCGCTGGTTAACTGGGCATTTGTGGAGAAAAACCTGGCGTAAAGCTGGGGGGAAAGAGCAATCAGGCGCAGCGGGCTGCGCCTGTTTTACTTAAGGGGATCAGTTCAAAGCAGCGGTGAAGCTGAAAGCAATAATCACAGCCAGCGCACAGACGGTAGTGAACAGTGACATTTTCAGATCGGTATCCATTACAACTCCTTTTCAGATTGGGTTTCCCAAGGGTAAAAGGCACACAATTAATGCGTCAAACCATTTTCACACAGTTAGCCAATAAAATCTTGTTATCATTTCCCGGTTTATTATATCGATTACCTCTTCCACTTTTGTTCAATATGGGACAAAATTCGCAGTTCACAACTGTGTACCGGCAAAATGCCCCTCCTGACCAAGCGCTGACGACTTCAACACACTAAAAACTCAGTTTTCGCTTCTTTGGAGAAGGATCTACGCAGGCAAACGATTAACATCACACTTACATGCTGCAACATGTGAGTTCAGGAGTCATTCTTTACATGGCAACGATTAAAGATGTGGCCAAACGCGCTGGCGTTTCCACCACCACCGTTTCGCACGTCATCAATAAGACTCGTTTCGTCGCCGAAGAGACAAAAACGGCCGTGGCTGCCGCGATTAAAGAGCTGCACTATTCACCCAGCGCCGTGGCGCGTAGTCTGAAGGTCAATCACACCAAATCGATTGGTTTGCTGGCGACCTCCAGCGAAGCCCCCTACTTTGCCGAAGTGATCGAGGCGGTGGAAAACAGTTGCTACAGCAAAGGCTATACGCTGATCCTGTGTAACTCGCACAACAATCTGGACAAACAGCGTGCCTATCTGGCGATGTTGGCGCAAAAACGCGTCGATGGCCTGCTGGTCATGTGTTCGGAATACCCGGACCAATTGCTTGGCATGCTGGAAGACTATCGCAATATCCCAATGATGGTGATGGACTGGGGTACCGCACGCGGTGATTTTACCGATACCATTATCGATAATGCCTTCGAAGGTGGCTATCTGGCCGGGCGTTATCTGATCGAGCGCGGCCACCGTGACATCGGTGCCATTCCGGGTCAGTTGGCGCGCAATACCGGTGGCGGCCGCCATCAGGGCTTTTTAAAAGCCATGGAAGAAGCCAATATCGAAGTCCGCGACGAATGGATTGTCCAGGGTGACTTTGAGCCAGAATCCGGCTACAAGGCCATGCACCAGATATTGTCGCAGAAACATCGCCCGACCGCGGTATTCTGCGGTGGCGATATCATGGCGATGGGCGCGATCTGCGCCGCCGATGAACTTGGGCTGCGCGTGCCGCAGGACATCTCGGTGATTGGCTATGATAACGTGCGTAACGCCCGCTATTTCACCCCGGCACTGACCACCATTCATCAGCCCAAAGAGCGTTTGGGCGAGATGGCATTCACCATGTTGCTGGACCGTATCATCAGCAAGCGCGAAGAGTCGCAGGTAATTGAAGTGCATCCCAAGCTGGTTGAGCGCCGTTCGGTCGCTGACGGCCCGTTCATCGATTACCGCCGCTAGTCGTTAGCGCCGGAAGCCTCTGCAGTTTCCGGCGTCACTTCGCTTAACCATTCCTGATTCAACGTTTCACTGTCCCCCAGGTAGTCCAACAGCCAGGCCATCGCCGGGGATGGCGTATTCTGCTGCCAGGTCAGACAACAGGGGCTGGCCGGAAACGGCTGTTGCAACTGCAATGCCACCAGTTCCCCACGTTGCACCAACGGCAATGCCTGATGCGCAGGCATCATGCCGACGCACAGGCCTGCACACAGGCAATCCAGCGCCGAAGCCCAGTCCGGCGCCACCAACCGCCGTTGGTTGTCCAACGTCCAGGTGACCCGCTTGGGCAGGTTGCGTGAGGTATCTTCCAGACACAGTGATGGGAAAGGCCGAAGCTGATCGTCGTTCAGCAGGCCTTCCAACGCCGCTAATGGATGCTGCGGGCTGACCACGCACAACCAGCGCATGTCCCCCATATCGCGAAAAGCATACCCGCCACCGACCGGCACTGCACGCGTCGCCCCGATCGCCATATCGGCACGCCCATCCACCAGCGCATCCCATACACCGTTAAACACTTCCGGTTGCACCATCAGTTCAACGTCGGGGAAATGACGATAAAAATCCAATACCAGTTGGCGGCAGCGCTGAGGTTTAACAATGATATCCACGGCAATTTTCAATTGCCCACGCCAGCCGTTAGCCACCTGCTGACACTGTCTACGGGTGTCGAGCATTTTTTTGATGACAATGCGCGCATCCTGAACAAACAACACGCCAGCCGGGGTCAGCTCCACGTCGCGATGACGGCGCTCAAACAGCGGTACCGCCAACCATTGCTCCAGTTGTCGCACGGTATAACTTACCGCCGAGGGCACACGGTGCAATTCCTGCGCCGCTGCGCTGAAGCTGCCGGTACGGGCGACCGCGTCTACTACATCGAGAGAATATTCAGACCACATGACTTTGCCTTCAATTTTTTTAACAGCACCTCGCAAATATTACCGTTTCACAAGCAGAGATCCAGCCGGATACACTTGCCGGCGCTAAAAACCTGCGACATTAAAATATTAACGAGAAATACCATGCGAAATTCCTTTGGTTTTATGTTCTACCTTGCCGGCCTGAGTATGCTGGGTTATCTGGCCACCGACATGTACCTGCCCGCCTTTGGCGTGATGCAGCAAGACCTGCAGATTTCCGCCGGGGCGATCAGTGCCAGCCTCAGTATCTTCCTGGCCGGCTTTGCCTTTGCTCAGCTGCTCTGGGGGCCGCTTTCCGATCACCTCGGCCGTAAACCGGTGTTGCTGATTGGCCTGGCGCTGTTTGCCCTGGGCTGTCTCGGTATGCTGTGGGTACAGAATGCCGTTCAGCTGTGGTCACTGCGTTTTATCCAGGCGATTGGCGTGTGTTCTGCCGCCGTCACCTGGCAAGCTCTGGTGATTGACCGTTACCGTGAAGGCAAGGCTAACCGAGTCTTCGCCACCATTATGCCACTGGTCGCACTTTCGCCGGCACTGGCCCCCCTGGTCGGCGCCTGGTTGTTGAACCACATGGGCTGGCGTGCCATCTTCGCCGTGCTGCTGGGCATCACGGTGATTTTGTTGCTGCCGACGCTGCTGTTGAAAGAAAGTGCCAAGGCCGCGCCTTCTGCCGAGAAGAAAAATACCCTGACCTTCTTGCAACTGCTGAAGTCCCCAGCCTTCAGCGGCAACGTCACCATCTTTGCCGCCTGCTCAGCCGGCTTCTTCGCCTGGCTGACCGGTTCACCCTTTATTCTTGGTGATATGGGCTACAGCCCAAATGATATCGGCCTGAGCTATGTGCCGCAGACCCTGGCATTCTTATTAGGGGGTTACGGCTGTCGCACCGCGTTAAATCGCATGAATGGCAACACCTTACTGCCGTGGCTACTGGTAGCTTATGGCATCAGCATGGTGGCGTTATATCTGGTTGCCACGCTGACCGAGCCAACGCTCACCACGCTGCTGATCCCGTTCTGCGTGATGGCGCTGGTCAACGGTGCCACCTACCCAATCGTAGTGGCAAATGCGTTAACCCCGTTCCCGGAAGGCACCGGCAAAGCCGCGGCCTTGCAAAACACCCTGCAGTTGGGCCTGTGTTTTGTCGCCAGTATGCTGGTGTCGGCCTTTATCGGCCAGCCGCTGTTGGCAACGGTAACGGTGATGGTTTCTACAGTGGTGTTGGCCGCATTGGGCTATATGCTGCAACGGGGAAAAGTGATCGATGATCAGCAGGCTGCAGGGCAGGAACATGCTAACTCTGCGTCATAATTGTATGCATTAATAATCACTTAAAGAATATTTTTGCCGAGTGCGATTTACAGTTGAGTAAGCGCCTCGGCAAGCCTATACTCAAAACGACCTTTTAAAATAACACTTTTATAATTTCTTTATCACAAATTGCTGTTGTGTACGCGTATGGCGTCACACTTTTTTAAGGATTGTCTTTCCCGCGTTTCTTGCGCAGGAACCTTCTTAAAATTTTCCTCTGTTCATAGTCGGATATCAGACGCCACGGGACTTTTTACCGTAGGTAAACGTATGCACCCGCAGAATTTGTCTAAGCTATTTTTTGGCGGGTCATAAGTCAGAAGAAGGTGATGGAGAAGCTATGAGTTCATCGTGTATAGAAGATCTGAGCATTCAGGACAACCAATGGTATCGCATCGCTCATGAAATGCTCAGCATGGCCGGTATTGAAGTTAACGGCTCGCGCCCTTTCGATATTCAGGTTAAAAACCCCGATTTTTTTAAACGCGTGCTGCAGGAAGGTTCCCTTGGCCTGGGCGAAAGCTATATGGACGGCTGGTGGGAATGTGAACGACTGGATATATTCTTTCAACACGTAGTCCGTGCCGGTCTGGAAAAGAAACTCCCCCGCCATCTGAAAGATACCCTGCGTATTGCCGCCGCGCGACTCACCAATTTGCAATCGAAGAAACGCGCCTGGATAGTCGGTAAAGAACATTACGATCTGGGAAACGATCTGTTTACGCAGATGCTCGACCCTTATATGCAATATTCTTGCGCCTACTGGAAAGAAGCCACCACGCTGGAAGAAGCGCAAGAAGCCAAGCTGCGGATGATTTGCGATAAATTGCAGCTGCAACCGGGCATGAACTTGCTGGATATTGGCTGTGGCTGGGGTGGACTTTCCGCCTATGCGGCGAAAAACTACGGTGTTTCGGTAGTGGGCGTGACTATTTCTGCTGAACAGCAAAAACTGGCACAGGAAAACTGCGCCGGGCTGGACGTCGAAATCCGCTTGCAGGACTACCGCGATTTACACCTGCAGTTTGACCGTATTGTTTCTGTCGGCATGTTCGAGCACGTCGGCCCCAAAAATTACCCCACCTACTTCAAAGTTGTAGAACGTAATTTAAAACCGGACGGCCTGTTCCTGCTGCACACCATTGGCTCGAATCGGACAGATATGAATGTTGACCCGTGGATCAACAAATATATCTTCCCGAATGGCTGTCTGCCGTCGATCTCACATATTGCCCAGGCCAGTGAGGGGCGTTTTGTGATGGAAGATTGGCATAATATTGGCGCCGATTATGATCGCACCCTGATGGCCTGGTACGAACGCTTCAAACAGGCGTGGCCACAACTTGCCCAACGTTATTCAGATCGTTTCGAACGCATGTTCAGCTATTATCTGAATGCCTGCGCCGGAGCGTTTCGCGCACGTGATATTCAGCTTTGGCAGGTGGTATTCAGCCCGAAAGGGGTTGATGGCGGTATTCGCGTCACACGTTAATAACCACTCAGCGTAATGAAAGAACCCCGGCTAGCTTGCACTAACCGGGGTTCTTTTTATGCATTGATCCGCGATCAGCGCGGGTATATTAGCCGCAATACACGCGAATGATCTTATCATCGCTATCGCCGAGGAAATTCAGCCGACGCAGGTTAAAGTCCATCGTGACCGCAGAGTTATACGGAATGGCGCGCACTTGCGATTCAATCTGCACGCCTTCCAGCGCTGACATCGGTTTACCGACATAGCTCTGATATTGTGCCGCGCCGCAGGTGTCATTCTCTGCATCCACCGCCGGGTTGGCAGTACCCTGTTCCGGCGAGCTGCTACAAGCACTCAGCGCCAACAGCGCCGTTAACATCAACGTTTTCCCATAAAACTTCACGCGATTGCTCCTCTGTGGTTTGTCGTTCGTCAGATCTTCTGTGCCAGCGCACTCGCCGCCGCCATTGCCGCTTCACGGCTCGCCAACACCCGCTCAACGGTGTCTACCACCGCCTGCGTTTGTGGATCGATCTCAATATTCACCTTATCACCCAGGCGTTTTTTGCCCAGCGTGGTGCGCTCCAGCGTTTCCGGGATCAAATGCACGCAAAAACGGTTATTCACCACCTCACCGATGGTCAGACTAATACCATCGATACCAATGAAGCCTTTGTGCAGAACGTATTTCATCAGTTCCGCATCCGGCATGCGCAGCCACACCTGACGGTTATTCTCAGAGGTATAAATCTTGGCAACCTCTGCAGTGCAGATAATATGGCCGGACATCAGGTGGCCGCCAATTTCATCATTAAACTTGGCCGCTCTTTCGATGTTGACCACATCCCCCAACGCCAGCTCACCGAGGTTGGTCAGGCGCAGCGTTTCTTTGATTAAATCAAAGCTGACGCGGTTGCCTTCAACCGCAGTGACGGTCAGGCAGCAGCCATTATGAGAGACCGATGCGCCAAGCTCGAGCCCAGACAGCAACTCAGTGGGCATGTCGATGACGTGCGTGCGGAAGTTGGATTTTTCATCAATGGCGACCAGCGGCGCGGTGCCTTGTACGATACCGGTGAACATGTGAGCCTCTTCTTTCTGAAAATGTTTAAAACGCTTGGGGCAGTTTGCCCCAGTTGACGATGAAAACCAAACCTGGGGCGACAAAAAATCTGCGCCTGCGCATTTAATAACTATTTCATCACAGCATTTGCTTAACCACGCCGAGCGGGTACAATCTTTTTGACAAAATTCCGCTATTTTTAATTGTTGTCCTTTCGCGACGACCCATCCCTCCATCATAAATAAATAGAAAAGGTGTATGCGTGCAGAAGTACTTAATTGAAGCGCGTAGCTTATTGGCCCTCGCTATCCCGGTAATCATCGCGCAAATATCACAAACCGCAATGGGTGTGGTAGATACCATTATGGCCGGTGCCTACAGCGCCACGGATATGGCGGCAGTAGCCGTCGGTACCTCAATCTGGCTGCCGGCCATTCTGTTCGGCCACGGCCTGCTGCTGGCGTTAACGCCGGTGATAGCTCAGCTTAATGGCGCAGGCCGACGCGATCGTATCGCTCATCAGGTTCGTCAGGGCTTTTGGCTGGCGGCCATCGTCTCACTGCTGGTGATTATCGTGCTGTATAACAGCAAGTTCGTCATCGACATGATGCACAATATCGACCCGCAACTGGCGGATAAAGCCGTGGGATATTTGCATGCCATCATGTGGGGCGCTCCGGGCTATTTATTCTTCCAGGTGTTGCGCGGCCAGTGTGAAGGACTGTCGAAAACCAAACCGGGCATGGTGATTGGTTTTCTCGGCCTGCTGGTAAATATCCCGATTAACTATATCTTCATCTACGGCAAGTTCGGTATGCCGGAACTGGGCGGCGTCGGTTGCGGCGTGGCAACCGGCAGCGTCTACTGGTTTATGTTCCTGGCGATGCGCTGGTATGTTAAACGCGCACCGTCACAGCGCGATATTCTGCCGCATGAAGGCAGCAGCAAACGCCCCGACTGGCCGGCAATGAAACGCCTGTTCGGCATTGGCCTGCCGGTGGCACTGGCGCTGTTCTTTGAAGTCACGCTGTTCGCTGTCGTCGCCCTGCTGGTTTCGCCGCTGGGCATTGTTTCCGTGGCCGGGCACCAGATTGCACTTAACTTCAGTGCACTGATGTTCGTCTTGCCATTGTCACTGGGCGTCAGCGCGACTATCCGCGTCGGCTATCGGTTGGGCGAAGGCTCGGTCGAAGGTGCGCGAATTGCCGCCTACGCGGCGATTGCCGTCGGCATCGCCATGGCCTGTTGCACCGCGCTGTTTACCGCCACCTTCCGTGAACAGATCGCCCTGCTGTATAACGACAGCCCGGCGGTGGTTGCCATGGCATCGCACCTGATGTTGTTGGCGGCTATTTACCAGATCTCCGATTCTATTCAGGTGATCGGCAGCGGTATTCTGCGTGGCTATAAAGATACCCGTTCGATCTTCTTCATCACCTTTGTAGCTTATTGGATCCTGGGTCTGCCGAGCGGCTATCTACTGGCGCTGACCGACGTCGTGGTACCGGCGATGGGACCAAGTGGATTCTGGATTGGCTTTATCATTGGCCTGACCTTCGCCGCCATCATGATGGCCATGCGTATGCGTTGGCTGCAAAAACAGCCGGCGGCGCTGATCCTGCAGCGTTCTGCCCGCTAACTGTCGCTGTCGGCCGGGAAGTTAACCCGGTCGACAACTTCATCACCCTTGTTTGCAGAAAAAACCACCGCACTGCACACAAGCGCAGCAATCGCGTGAAATACCGGATAAAATTACGTTTTTCTCCTTGCCAGCACGCGGGTAGCTCGTTAATATTCGTCCCCGCTGTCAGCCATGACAGACAGGAAAAGATGCGTCCGTAGCTCAGTTGGTTAGAGCACCACCTTGACATGGTGGGGGTCGGTGGTTCGAGTCCACTCGGACGCACCAAATTCCTAACAGCAGTACAGTGCGTCCGTAGCTCAGTTGGTTAGAGCACCACCTTGACATGGTGGGGGTCGGTGGTTCGAGTCCACTCGGACGCACCAAATTTCTAAAAGCAGTGCAGTGCGTCCGTAGCTCAGTTGGTTAGAGCACCACCTTGACATGGTGGGGGTCGGTGGTTCGAGTCCACTCGGACGCACCAAATCATTGTTTCCTCAGCTCTACCCTATCGACTCACACTTTCTCTACCGTTAACTCGCCAGTCCGATCCCGTAGCTTTGCTCCTGTCACCGCAAGCCGTATCAGGTATCATCAAGGCGAATACCTTATCAGGACCGATCCCATGCTGACATTTACCGCAGAGACCCCGTTTGAGAAACTCGACAACGGCCTCATCCGCCGACAAGGTGTCATGAGCAACGGTGCCCGCGCCACGGAAGTGAAGTTTGACGCCGGTACCTTTGGCCAGTTGCAAAAACGCGATTACGCTCTGCAAACGCAAGTGGTCTCCGGTGAGTTTGAATTCACCGTAGGTAACGACAGCCAGGTGGTAGTAGCCGGTGAAACCATCGCGATCCCCGCTAACACCGCCAGCGGCTGTTTCTGTCTGACGGCCGGTACGCTGTGGGAAATCGTCACCACAAACTGACCACGCAATACACGCACTTTTAAAAAGGTTATTTGCGCAACAAACACCCACTGCGGGTTTGCATTTGCGCCCTATTTGCTGCTGATTTGACGGAACCGAGGTTTTGCATCGGTTTTTTATTTTGTTTCCCGCCGCTTAGCCTTTATAATGCGCAACGTCTTTCAGTTGAATGGTTTCAGCCCTTGATCTGCGAAAACGCAATAACAACACATTTTCATCTCATCACGTTGCGCAGCATCCCCGCATCCCGGCGCGGGCTGAATTTTTCCGCCCCATTTCGACTCTGGTCACCTATCCTTAACTGTGTTTTGCATCACCAGGCGCGACTCAAATCCCTTATCAGTGGCCTGACCGCTGGTTTTATTCGTTTTATTATCCATCACAACTTGTAGAAAACTCCGTCATGAAAAAGACCAAAATTGTTTGTACCATCGGTCCAAAAACCGAATCGGAAGAAATGCTGACCAACCTGCTGAATGCGGGCATGAACGTAATGCGCCTTAACTTCTCCCACGGCGATTACGAAGAGCACGGCAACCGCATCAAGAACATGCGTGCCGTGATGGCAAAAACCGGTCAGAACGCCGGTATCCTGCTGGATACCAAAGGCCCAGAAATCCGCACCATGAAACTGGAAGGCGGCAAAGACGCAGCGCTGGTTGCCGGCCAGACCTTCACTTTCACCACCGATCAGAGCGTTATCGGCAACAATGAACGTGTTGCAGTAACCTACGCCGGCTTTAGCGCTGACCTGAAAATCGGCAACACCGTATTGGTAGATGACGGCCTGATCGGCATGGAAGTCACCAACGTCACCGAAAACGAAGTGATTTGTAAGGTGCTGAACAGCGGCGACCTGGGCGAAAACAAAGGCGTTAACCTGCCGGGTGTTTCCATCCAACTGCCTGCACTGGCTGAGAAAGACAAACGCGACCTGATTTTCGGCTGCGAACAGGGTGTGGACTTCGTTGCCGCTTCCTTCATCCGCAAGCGTTCTGACGTGCTGGAAATTCGTGAACACCTGAAAGCCCACGGCGGCGCACAGATCCAAATCATCTCCAAAATCGAAAACCAGGAAGGCCTGAACAACTTCGACGAGATCCTCGAAGCTTCTGACGGCATCATGGTAGCTCGTGGCGATCTGGGCGTTGAAATCCCGGTAGAAGAAGTGATCTTCGCACAGAAGATGATGATCGAAAAATGTAACCGTGCACGTAAAGTGGTGATCACCGCCACCCAAATGCTCGATTCCATGATCAAGAACCCGCGCCCTACTCGTGCAGAAGCCGGCGACGTGGCTAACGCCATTCTGGACGGTACCGACGCCGTCATGCTGTCTGGCGAGAGCGCCAAGGGCAAATACCCGCTGGAAGCCGTTACCATCATGGCGACCATCTGTGAGCGCACCGATCGCGTGATGCCAAGCCGTATCGACAGCCTGCATGACAATCGCAAGCTGCGCATCACCGAAGCCGTATGCCGTGGTGCGGTTGAAACCGCAGAGAAACTGGATGCGCCACTGATCGTGGTGGCCACCAGCGGCGGCAAGTCAGCCAAATCCGTGCGTAAATACTTCCCTAACGCGGTGATCCTGGCGCTGACCACCAACGAAACTACCGCACATCAGCTGATCCTGACCAAGGGCGTGATCCCACAGATGGTCAAGGAAATTGCCTCTACCGACGACTTCTATCGCATTGGAAAAGAAGCGGCACTGGCCAGCGGTTTGGCACAAAAAGGCGACGTTGTGGTGATGGTTTCTGGTGCTCTGGTACCAAGCGGCACGACCAATACTGCCTCGGTTCACGTGCTTTAATATAAAACGTGACATAATTATTTTGACAAAAACGCCGCTTAGCGGCGTTTTTTTTAGCACTAGTAAACTGTTTTCTCAAAAACGCAACCGTGGATTGCTCATTATTTAGCTAATTACAAATCGGAGTTGTCCCATGGAATCCGGCTGTTTTCCCTACATTTTTTAACTATTTTTCAAAAGAAGATGCAAGTTTGAGCGAACGATCAAAATAAAGCACTCCAATCCAAAAAAATTATTCTCTTTCGAAAAAAGTTTGTGTAATACTTGTAACGCTACATGGAGATTAACTCAATCTAGAGGGTGTTATAATGAATCGTACTAAACTGGTACTGGGCGCGGTAATCCTGGCTTCCACTATGCTGGCAGGCTGTTCAAGCAATGCTAAAATCGATCAACTGTCTTCTGACGTTCAGACTCTGAACGCTAAAGTTGACCAGCTGAGCAACGACGTGAACGCAATCCGTTCTGACGTTCAAGCAGCTAAAGACGACGCAGCACGTGCTAACCAGCGCCTGGACAACCAAGCACACGCTTACAAAAAGTAAGTTTGCTTCGGTTAATGAAAACGGCGCACACTGTGCGCCGTTTTTTTTATCTGCAAATTCCCCCTACTTCTCCCCCTTGCCACCAGGCGAAAAAAAAGGGCTCAGCACGCTGAACCCCTCAGAATTACCCATTACGACCGTTTTTAATTCACCGAGCTGATAGGTGCACTCTTGAATAGGCCTTTATTCGCTTCCTGCGAGGCTACAGGCGTTAAACTGACCTCAGATGGACTCTGCCCCAGATTAACCAGCACCGGCATGCCAGAGCGGCGTACAACCGCGCTATCGAACACCGCCTTATCGGTCTGAGTATCACCCACAAAAGTTTTCTCGGTTTTCGACAGCGTGATCGGCATGGTCTGTGGATCGTCACTCTCCACTCTCGACAGTGGCTGATGCACCTCTACGTAGCGCTTACCGTCCGGCTCAACAGAGATTTTCACCGGATCGTTAATCACCTGCACGCGAGTCCCGGGCGGTACCATGTTGAACAGTGCTTCGATATCCGTTGGACGCAGGCGGATACAGCCAGAGCTGACGCGCATACCGATACCAAAGTTGGCGTTAGTGCCGTGGATCAGGTATTCACCGTGTCCCATGGCCAGACGCATCGCGAATAACCCCATTGGGTTTTCAGGCCCGGCCGGCACCACGCCTGGCAGTTTCACCCCTTTCTCCAGGTAGCGTTTTCGAATATTGGCCGTTGGCGTCCAGGTCGGATTCGGGATTTTTTGGCTGACGGAAGTGACCTGCAACGGAGTGTGCATCCCGGTCTGGCCGATACCGATAGGATAAACGATCACCTTGTTCTCACCTTTCGGGTAATAGTACAGGCGCAGTTCGGCAAGGTTGACCACGATACCTTCACGCTTAGTGTCCGGCAGCAGCATTTGGGTCGGGATAGTTAATACCGAACCTGGCTTGGGCAGGAACGGATCGGTGCCAGGATTGGCCTCCAGCATGCCCAACAGACCAATTTGATAGTCGGCGGCAATGGCCTCCAGCGGACGTCCATCATTCGGAACGGTGTAGGTGGTATTCTCGCCAATCAGACGGCTGTCCGGCGGCGGCAGCGGGTATTCGCTCGCACTGGCAGCTTGAGTGCCTGTCAGTACGGTGGCAAATAGCATGCCCATTAAACTCAACGCACGTTTCATTATCATCCCTATTATGCTTATTACGGTTCGGCCACAAGGCTAACGGGCACTTGGCGGCGGGTAAATCAGACAAGACCTGATTAATACTAGCAATGCTGACGTCAAAGGCAATAACTCCTCTAAAAATCAACATGTTATAACGTAATCGCTTTATCGATTTGTCAATGCAACGTCAAGGAGTAAGCTGCTGATATGTCACTGATTTGCAGGGCTGATGGCGGGAGTTGCTGGGCTTTGTAAAGACTCATTGACACAACAAATACCAGCACCGTATCAATGAGTCTTATAGCTATGTCAGAGCTTGGCAGCCTGACTGCGGATAGCGCGGATCATCGCCTCTAACCCTTGCGAACGCGAAGGCGTCAGGTGTTGGCTCAACGCCAATTCGGCAAAGAAGGGACGAACATCCAATTCGATAATCTGCTGTGGCGTCATTTGGTGATAAAGAATAAACACCACGGCCAGCAGTCCTTTGACGATCGCCGCATCGCTGTCGCCATGAAACTCGACCTGCCCTTGCTCGCCCAGTTGCATCACAATCCACACCTGGCTTTGACAGCCGGAAATCAGATTGCCCGCCTGGCGTTCGCTATCGTCAAGCTCCGGCAGTTTGGCACCCAGTTCAATGACATACAGGTACTTATCTTCCCAGTTCAGGCAACGGGAGAAATTACGCACTAACTTTTCTTTGTCCGGCAAGTTCGCCATGAGGATCCTTTCAATCATTCAGGGGCCGGCATGCCGACCCCATGTCACTGACTACAGGCATTTATTCACCCGGAGGGATTAAGCCCCGGTCTATCCTATCCCAGCAGTTTTTGGATGCGCTGCAACCCGGCCACCAGCCGGTCTACTTCATCGCGCGTGTTATATAACGCCAATGAAGCGCGGCACATGCTCGGCACATTATAGAACGCCATCAGCGGCATCGCGCAATGGTGGCCGGTGCGAATAGCAATGCCGTACTGATCCAGGAAGCTGCCGACGTCATAGGCATGATGCTCACCCAGGTTAAAGGCGATCACGCCCGCGCGCTCTGCCGGACCGTAGATTTTCAGCATCGGTACCTGTTGCAACGCTTCCAGCGCGTAATGCATCAGTGACTGCTCGTAATCACCAATCGCCTCCAGCCCCAGCGCATTCACATAGTCGATTGCCGCCCCCAACCCCATCATACCGGCAGTGTTGGGCGACCCCGCCTCAAAGCGCCACGGCGGCTCGGCGTAGGTGGTGCCGTGGGTCAGGCTGACCTGTTGGATCATCGAACCGCCCCCTTCCCAGGGTGGCATTTGCTGCAACAGCGCCTGCCGACCGTAAAGAATACCGATGCCGGAAGGCCCATACAGCTTATGACCGGAGAACACGTAGAAATCGCAATCCAGCGCCTGAACATCCACCCGCTGGTGCATTACCGCCTGGGCGCCGTCGATCAGCACTTTCAGACCGGCGGCTTTCGCCTGCGCCGTAATTTCCTGCACCGGATTCACCGTGCCCAGCACGTTGGATACCTGGGTCAGGGCCAGCAGTTTGGTGGACGCGTCGATCAGCCCAGGCAACTGGGCCAAATCCAGGGTGCCGTCTGGCTGTAGCGGCCAGACGCGCAGGTTCAACCCGCGTTCCTGTGCCAGCATCTGCCAGGGCACGATATTGGCGTGGTGCTCCATCTCGGTGATGATGATGCTGTCGCCGGGCTGCAGGAAATGGCGGCCAAAACTGTTGGCCACCAGGTTGATGCCTTCGGTGGTGCCCTTGACGAACACAATCTCTTCGGCCGAGCCGGCATTGATAAACGCCGCCACCTTTTCACGCACCGCTTCCATTTCCTGCGTCGCCTCGGCGCTCAAGGTGTGGATGCCACGGTGCACCGCCGCGTAGCCATGACGGTAAAAATCCAGTTCGCGATCGATGACTGCCTGCGGTTTCTGCGCGCTGGCAGCGCTGTCGAGGTAAGCCAGCGGCTGGCCATTGACCTCACGCGCCAACAGAGGAAAGTCACTGCGTACCCGTTCAATCGGAAAACTCATGCTGCCTCCCCCGGCAGGCGCTGCGCAATGCGCGCCAGCACCGATTCGCGGATGGTCTCGTTGCCAATGCCTTCGGTCAGTTCAGCGGCGAAGGCAAAGATAATCATCTGCTGCGCCGCATGCTTGTCGATGCCACGCGATTGCAGATAAAACAGTTGCTCTTCATCGATGCGCCCAACGGTCGCGCCGTGGCTGCATTTCACGTCATCGGCGTAGATTTCCAGTTGTGGCTTGGTGTCCACTTCCGCTACCTTGCCCAACAGCAGGTTGTGGTTGGTCATCTGCCCATCGGTTTTAATCGCGTGCTTGGCCACTTTGATCATGCCGTTAAACACCGCTTTGGCGCGATCGCTGACCACCACTTTGTGCAGTTGGCGGCTCTCGCAGTAACCTTTGTTATGCTCCAGGTAAGTGCGGGTATCGCAGATTTCCTTGCCGACCGGCAGCACCAGGCTGTTGATCGTCAGGTTGGAGCCTTCACCGTTGAGCTGTGCGCTGGTGTTATGTCGCGTCAGCCCCGCGCCAAGCAGGAAGCTGTCGCTCTTGACCCGCGCATCGCGGCCAATCACCAGATCGTTATGGGCGAAGTGGTAACTCGGCTGGCTTTCAAACGCCAGTTTACAGTGATGCAGTTGAGCATTGTCACCCACGTTGGCGGTCAGGCGTGCGCCGGTGAAATGTGCGGCATCGTTCAGGCTGACGTAATGTTCGATCACCTCAGCCTGAGCATTACGCGCAATTTCAAGATGATGACGGTGATGTACGGTATTCACTTCACCTTCAGCGCCGCGTCCGCTGCTGATATGCAGCAGGTACAACGGCCGCTGCGCAATCTTACCGGCCGCCACGCGGATAAAGCTGGTTTCTTGCGCCAGACTCTCGGTCAGATGCAGGAAGATTTCGGCCTGGATCGGCTCCGGCAGCGCCTGTAACGTCCCATAAGGCGCCACGTCAAACTGGTAATCGCCCAGATCGCTGTCGCTTAACGCCGCGCAGAAGCGCCCGTCGACAAACACCAACCGATAAGCGGCAATATCCAGCGCCAGAGCATCCCGCTGAGCGGCCGTGACCAGCTCCGGTTGCGGCTCCAGGAACTGTTGTTCCAGCAAGCCTTCCAGCGGAGTGTATTTCCAGTTTTCATGCTTGCGGGTCGGCCAGCCCAGGCGTAAAGCCTGTTGCCAGTGTGCCAGCGCATGGGCGGAATGCTCACCGCCGCGGGCTTCAAACAGGCTGTAAAGCTGCTGCAGCGCGCGTGAATTATTGTTCGTCGGTAAGCCAGCCATAGCCCTGCTCCTCCAACTGTTTTACCAGGGAGAAATCGCCGGATTTAACGATGCGGCCCTGGGAAAGAACATGGACGTAATCCGGTTTGATGTAATCCAGGATACGCTGGTAGTGCGTGACGATAATGAACGAGCGCTTGCCGTCCCGCAGTGAGTTAACCCCATTGGCGACGATCTTCAGCGCATCGATATCCAGACCGGAGTCGGTTTCATCCAGAATGCACAGGTCCGGCTCCAGCGCGGCCATCTGCAGGATGTCATTGCGCTTTTTTTCACCGCCGGAGAAGCCAACGTTAACCGAACGGGTCAGCAGATCGGGCGGCATGTTCAGCAGTTCAATTTTCTCTTCGATAAAATCAGCGAAATCGAAGCGATCAAGCGGTTCTTGCTCACGGTATTTACGTACCGCGTTGACCGAGGTCTGCAGGAAGAAATGGTTGCTGACGCCGGGGATCTCCACCGGATACTGGAACGCCAGGAACACACCTTCACCGGCACGGTCTTCCGGGGCCAGTTCGAGCAGGTCCTTGCCTTTAAAGGTGACTTCGCCCGCTGTCACTTCGTACTCTTCGCGCCCGGCCAGGGTTGCCGAAAGCGTGCTCTTGCCCGAGCCGTTCGGCCCCATGATGGCATGCACTTCACCCGGTTTGATTTCCAGATCCAGGCCCTTGAGGATCTCGTTGCCTTCCGCGCTGACTTTTAAATTCTTGATACTTAACATGCAGTGTCCTTAGGTCGCGCTGTCGCGCTGTAAATCCGGCATTTAGCCCACGCTGTGTTCCAGGCTGATGGCCAATAACTTCTGTGCCTCAACGGCGAACTCCAGCGGCAGCTCTGAGAACACGTCCTTACAGAATCCGTTGACGATCATCGAAATGGCATTGTCTTCACTGATACCGCGCTGCAGACAATAGAACAGCTGGTCATCACCAATTTTTGAGGTGGTAGCCTCGTGTTCCAGCTGCGCACTATTGTTGCGAGCTTCAACATACGGGAAGGTATGGGCACCGCTATCCGGCCCAATCAGCATCGAGTCACACTGCGTAAAGTTACGCGCGTTTTCCGCCCCAGGCAGGATCTTCACCAGACCGCGGTAGGTATTCTCGCTGTGCCCGGCAGAAATACCTTTGGCGATGATGGTCGAACGGGTGTTCTTGCCAATGTGGATCATCTTGGTGCCGGTGTCCGCCTGCTGATGACCGCTGGTCAACGCCACCGAGAAGAACTCACCGATAGAGTTGTCGCCCTGCAGGATCACACTCGGGTATTTCCAGGTGATCGCCGAGCCGGTTTCCGACTGGGTCCAGGACATTTTCGAGCCCGCGCCTTCACACAGCGCACGCTTGGTCACAAAGTTGAGGATACCGCCCTTGCTGTCGCCGCCGGAGAACCAGTTCTGCACCGTCGAATATTTCACTTCGGCATCTTTGTGCAGGATCACTTCCACCACCGCCGCATGCAGCTGATAGCTGTCGCGCACCGGGGCCGAGCAGCCTTCGATGTAGCTGACATAGCTGCCTTCATCGGCGATCAGGATCGTGCGCTCGAACTGGCCGGTTTTGGCGGCGTTGATGCGGAAATAGGTCGACAGCTCCATCGGACAGCGCACGCCCTTCGGCACGTAGACGAAGGTCCCGTCGGAGGCCACCGCCGCATTCAATGCAGCAAAGAAGTTGTCGTTAGAAGGCACCACGCGGCCGAGGTATTTGCGCACCAGGTCCGGGTATTCATGGATAGCTTCACCGAACGAGCAGAAAATCACCCCGCTCTCCGCCAGCTTTTCCCGGTAGGTGGTCGACACCGAGACCGAGTCAAAGATGGCGTCTACCGCCACTTCGCTGCCTTCACGCACCGGGACGCCGAGCTGGTTAAACGCCAGTTCAACCTCGCTGGTCAGGTAGTTGTTGTCCGTCGGTGCGCCAGGTTGCTGCTCCGCACCGGGCTGTGAGCCGCAGGCGTCATCGCAGCTGCCGCAGGACGGCGCCGAGTAATAGCTGTAATCCTGATAGTTCAGGCGGTCGTAGTTCGCTTTCAGCCAGTGTGGCTCTTCCATTTGCAGCCAGGCACGGTAGGCCTCGAGGCGGAACTCCAGCATCCACTCAGGTTCGTTACGCTTGGCCGAGATAGCGCGCACCACGTCTTCGTTGATGCCCATGGCTAACTCATCGGTGGCCAACTGGGTAAAAAAACCTTCTTTGTAGCGACCTTCGCTGACCCAAGCCTGCACTTCATTAGGCATTTCTACATTGCTTCGTGTCATGTTGATTGCATCGCTCAAACGCCAAAACTCTCGCCGCACCCGCAGGCATGCTGAGCTTTAGGGTTATTAAATTTGAAGATCTGATTCAGCCCTTCACGGACAAAATCCACCGTGGTGCCATCGATAAACGGCATGGCTTTCAACGGCACGTACAGCCTGGCGCCATCGCGCTCAAACAGCAGATCGTCGTCGGCAGGCGCACGGGTGAGATCGAGCACATAGGCAAACCCGGCGCAGCCTGACTGCTTGACCCCGAGTTGCAGCCCCTTCACCTGTGGATCCTGCTGCATTAATTTACTGATTTGTTGTACGGCATTGTCACTGAGCAAAATGCCTTGCCAGACATTTTCGTCCAGAGAAAAAGTGCCGACATTTTCCGTTTGCATATGGCCTACCTCACACTCGTGTTTTACCACAGCCAATCTGGGTTGCTACTATGTTAGTGATAACGATTATCACTTCAACCGTTTGTTTTACAGGGGTATCCGTTAAAAGCCCGGATTTTCACTTCGGCATGCGGCAAGCGCGCGGGACAGTCAGCGCGCCAGGCGCTGCCGGTCGGAAATGGAATCATTTTATCCTTATGAATTTACTGCACATCCTGTATCACCATTGCGCTTGCCCATTGGCTCGAACGCTTTACAGGGCCGGGCTTTTTCTGTCGATTTAAACATTCATAGAAAATACCTATTTCTGCATTTTGTCTGTCTTAAAAATGCGTTTATCGACAATAAGGCGCATTTCACGCCATTTCACTCAACCGACAGAGCCAACAGAAACGGTAACCGATGATTAAAGTTTAGTCGTTACTGGTTATATTGGGTTGCCCCAGCCCCAATCCATCCCCTGCCGGCGATAAATATTTCAACAGAATGATTGATCACCAACGCGTCAATAAATATGATAATGATTATCATTCAATTCACATTGAGCGCGGGCAAATGAATATCTCGATGAATGCGTGGCTGCTGGGCAAAATTGATGACTACAAATTCAGCGTGCGCGATGCCACGGTAGATTTCTACATGGCGGAAGCATCGCTTCGACGGCCGGAGTGCAACGTCAACCACCTGAAACGCTATAACAACGTCAGCCTGAACATGGCTAACCTGTGTCTGGAGAATGGCGATGATGAAAGCTATCTGCATGCGCTGAGCAAACTGCATAATCGGCTGATCGTGGAAATAAATAATCCACAGCGCTGCCAGCTGTTCCGGGTTCAGAGCTATCATTTTGCCCGTCATACCCTGACCTTGATTTGCCAGAAATATGCGATGGAAGGCACCTGGGAGAAGGCCAATGCCTTCCAGAAGGACTTCGTCAAGCGGGTGCCTTTTCAGCTGTAACCCGGTTGCACGACAAAAACACCCGCAGACAGGGCTGCCTGCGGGGTAAAACGCTTAATCGATGACGGCGGTAGTCAGACGCGAGGTGCAGCACAGACGATCGCGCGAATCGAAGATCTCGATCTGCCAAACCTGATGACGGCGGCCAATATGCAGCGCACGACACACGCCGCGGACTTCTCCTTCAAATGCAGCCCGCAAATGGTTGGCGTTGATTTCCAGCCCCACCACTTTCTGCTCGCCTTCACAGCACAGGTAACCGGCCATCGATCCCATCGATTCCGCCAGCACAACCGATGCCCCGCCGTGCAGCAGGCCAAACGGCTGCCGGGTGCGCTGATCGACCGGCATGGTTGCCTCGAGGTAATCTTCTTCCAGCCGGGTAAAGCGGATCCCGACATGGCTGACCATGCAGCCTTCACCGGCCTGGTTTAATTGTTCCAGCGTTGTTTCTCTTTTCCACAGTTTCACTCAATCATCTCCAGAAGTGCCTGTAATGGGTGTCGTACACCGTTACCCTCAATGCGTTTGACCTGGCTGCGGCAGGAATAGCCGGTTGCCAGGCAACGCTGCCGTGGCAAACGTTGCAGCGCCTGGTGCCATGATAGCTCATAAATGCCGAGCGAATTCTGCAGGTTCTTCACTTCATGGCCGTAAGTCCCCGCCATGCCGCAGCAACCGACGCTGACATTTTCCAGCCTGGCGCCAAAGCGCGCAAAGATCGACGTCCAATGTTGGCCGCTGGTCGGCAACGCCGTGGTTTCGGTACAGTGGCCGAACAGGTACCAGGCTTCACCGGTCGCCGGCTGCTCCGCACGCTCGGCCAACAGCTGCTGCAACCATTCATGCACCAACTGTACCTGGAAGTCGCCACGAGTTTCCCCGAGGATCTCGTTATATTCATCGCGGTAACACAGCACCAGGGCGGGATCGACCCCCACCAGCGGCATGCCAAGCTTGGCCACCCGGTTGAGAAAATCGGCAGTCTTGCGTGCAGTGCGGGCAAAACGCGTCAGAAAGCCTTTGATATGCTGCGCCTTACCGTTGGGTGAGAACGGCAGCAGCACCGGGCGGTAACCTAACTTTTCCACCAGCCGCACAAAATCCGCCACCACTTTGGCATCGTAATAGCTGGTAAAGGGATCCTGCACGATCAACACATGCTGTTCGCGTTGTTCTGTGCTCAGCGCTTCCAACTGCTCCAGCGTCATGGTTAACGCACCGTGGCCTGAAAGCTGTTGGCGCAATGTCGGGCTGGAGAGCATCGGCAAATCGACCATGCCGATACTGCTGCGGCTCAGTTCACGCACCCAGGGCTGGCGGAAGAAGAAGTTGAACACCTTCGGCGCTTTCGCCATCAGCGGGGTGTAACTCTCCACGCTGGCGACCATATAGTCACGCGCCGGTCGCAGATAGCGGGTGTGGTAAAGCTGCAGGAAACGTGAGCGGAAGCCCGGCACGTCAATTTTAATCGGACACTGGGTAGAACAGGCTTTACAGGCCAGGCAGCCGGACATCGCCTCTTTCACCTCGTGCGAGAAATCGTACTCCCCTTTGCTGGCGTACCAACTGTTGCGGGTTTTCTCGATCACCGCCCTAAAACTGAGGCGCTGCTGCGGCAGTTGTTTCTCCAGCGCCAGCGGATCGACGCCCTGCTCGGACAGCAGGCGCAACCATTCACGCACCAGCGCCGCCCGGCCTTTTGGCGAGTGAATACGGCTGCCGGTGATCTTCATCGACGGGCACATTGGGCTGCGCACATCAAAATTGAAACACAAGCCGTTACCGTTACATTCCATGGCTCCTCGGAACGAGGTGCGCACTTCGACCGGGATCCGACGATCGAGCGTACCTCGCTTGGCAGCGTCCACTTTCATCATCGGCGCATCGACGCCTAACGGCGGGCAGATTTTACCGGGGTTGAGCCGGTTATTCGGATCGAACACCGCCTTGATGCGGCGCAGTTCCTGGTACAGTTGCTCACCGAAGAACTCCGGGCTGTATTCGGCGCGGAACCCTTTGCCATGTTCCCCCCACAGCAAGCCGCCATACTTGGCGGTCAGCGCCACCACCTGGTCAGAAAGCTGCTTCATCAGCACTTCCTGTTGGGGATCGCACATGTCGAGCGCTGGACGCACGTGCAAGACGCCGGCATCCACATGGCCAAACATACCGTAACTGAGGTTATGGCTGTCCAGTAGTTGGCGGAACTCGACAATGTAATCGGCCAGATGCTGCGGCGGCACGCAGGTATCTTCAGCAAACGGGATCGGTTTGGCACGCCCTTTGGCGTTACCCAATAACCCGACCGCTTTTTTACGCATGTTATAAATTCTTTCGATGCCGACCAGGTCGCCACAGATCTGATAGCCAATCACCCCGCCCTGTTGTCCGGAGATCAACTCATCCAGCCGCAGGCACAGGCTCTCCATCTGTTGGTCGATCAGTTCCTTGTCATCGCCGGCAAACTCAACGATGTTCAGACCGAGCATCTCTTTATCCGGCACGTTGGTGATCAGTTCATTGACCGAATGCCAGACAATGTCTTCACGCGCCAGGTTCAATACCTTGGAGTCAATGGTCTCGACCGACAGTGCCTTGGCTTCCACCATAAAAGGAGCGTTGCGCAGGGCGGAATCAAAGGAGTCGTATTTGACATTCACCAGTCGGCGCACTTTCGGCAGCGGCGTGATATCCAGCCGCGCTTCGGTGATAAACGCCAGCGTCCCTTCGGCGCCGGTCAAAATGCGCGTCAGATCGAAGGTTTGCATATCATCGCTGAACACATGGCGCAGATCGTAGCCAGTCAGGAAGCGATTAAGCTTGGGGAATTTTTCCAGGATCAATCCGCGCTGGTCGCGGCAACTGTTGAGCACCTGGTTATAAATACGCCCTTCAACGGTCTCTTCGCAGGCAATCGTTTCCGCCAGCGGTGTCGGCATGGCGCGGGTGTCAATCATATCGCCGCCCAGCAGCACCGCCCGCAGGCCCAACACGTGATCGGAAGTTTTGCCGTACACCAGCGAGCCCTGACCGGAGGCGTCGGTGTTGATCATACCGCCAAGCGTGGCGCGGTTACTGGTGGAAAGTTCCGGAGAGAAGAAATAACCGAACGGCCGCAGATACTGGTTCAACTGGTCCTTGATCACCCCGGCCTCAACCTTGACCCAGCCCTGCTCGACGTTGATTTCAAGAATGCGGTTCATGTGGCGCGACATATCCACCACGATACCGGTATTGAGCGACTGACCGTTGGTGCCGGTACCGCCGCCGCGCGGGCTGAAGGTCAGCGCAGTGAAACGCTCTTCGGCCGCCAGACGGGCTATCAGCGCCACATCCGCGGTGGAACGGGGAAACACTACCGCGTCAGGCAGCAACTGATAGATACTGTTGTCGGTGGCCATCGTCAACCGGTCGGCGTAGCTGGTGGCGATATCACCGTTGAATCCGTTTTGCTTTAACGCTTCCAAAAAGTCGAGCACCCGTTGAACGAGGCCGGGTGCCTGAGAAATTTGTGGGATCATTCGATTTTTGACCCTGTCTGTCTAATTTTTATGCGCTGATGAACGCTGAATCAGGCCTTTATTCAGGCCCACCCTGTTTTTTATTAGGGATAAAAACTAACATACTCGTTTAGTGAAGGCATGCAGATTATTGCAATTGCCCTGCCGCAGTATGGCCCGCAACAAAAGGTGTACCGCCCTGTCGTTTTTCACCAATATGCACCATGATTAAACGGCCCCAAGGAGTTAACTTACCAGAATGAGAACCCATTCATGACAATCCCGAAATCCCGATATGATTTGCCACGGATTATTTTTGGCGTGATGTTTATCGTCATTATGATCGTCGCCTGTTTTTGGGTCGTTCAACCTTTTATACTCGGCTTTGCCTGGGCCGGCATGGTGGTCATTGCCACCTGGCCACTGCTGATTAAACTGCAAAGAATACTTTGGGGACGGCGTTCGCTGGCGGTGCTCGTGATGACGATACTGCTGATCCTGCTGTTCATCCTGCCAATCTCTCTTTTGGTCAGCAGCGTGGTGGACAACAGCGCGCCCATCGTTGCCTGGGCCAGTACGCCGGGCAAACTGCATATTCCTGATCTGGCCTGGCTGCAATCTATCCCGATGATCGGCGACAAGATCTATACCAGCTACCATACGCTAGTGAACGCCGGCGGAACCGCGCTGGTGGCGAAGGTACAGCCGTATTTCGGCCAGACCGCCACCTGGTTTGTGGCACAGGCCGCACATATTGGCCGCCTGCTGTTGCATTGCACGCTGATGCTGTTATTTAGCGTGTTGCTGTATGCACGCGGTGAGCAAGTGGCTCTGGGTATTCGTCACTTTGCAACCCGTCTGGGTGCCGAAAGAGGCGACGCGGCGGTGGTGCTCGGCGGTCAGGCAATCCGCGCCGTGGCACTGGGTGTGGTAGTCACCGCGCTGGTGCAATCGGTACTGGGCGGTATTGGCCTGGCCGTAACCGGTATTCCCGCGGCAACGCTGCTGACGGTGCTGATCTTTATCTGCTGCGTGGCGCAATTGGGGCCGTTACTGGTGCTGGTACCGGCCATTATCTGGCTGTACTGGAGTGGCGACACCACCTGGGGCACCGTGTTGCTGGTATGGAGCTGCGTAGTGGCCACGCTGGACAACGTGCTGCGGCCGGTGTTGATCCGCATGGGTGCCGATCTGCCGATGATCCTGATCCTGTCAGGCGTTATCGGTGGCCTGTTGGCCTTCGGCATGATTGGCTTGTTTATCGGCCCGGTGGTTCTGGCGGTGTCTTATCGCTTGCTCACCGCCTGGATGAACGAAGCCCCCGAGCCGACCGCCGATCTGGAAGACGTCGCCAAAGAATTGGACCAGATGTAATCCCCCGTTCCTGTCCGGGCTGCCGGGCAGGAACCCCCTGCTCCATTTTGTTTTTTTGAATTCCCCTTCCGCGATAATAAAACTCACCGCAGTGACTCCCCCAACGAACATTAATTAAACATACTGAATAAATGCATCTTTTTAGAGACAGGATAAAATTGACCGGCCTTTAGAATGAATTCAAATACGAAACTTGATTCGGACGATTCTTAATGACTGGCGACGCTTAAATATTTAGTATTATTACCATCTATTGCTTCAAACACCTGATTTAAAGCAAGATTTCCAAACAATGTAATGCCATACATGTGAATTGCTGTGTGTAGTCTTTGCCCGTCTTCTATGATGGGCTTTTTTTTATTCTTTTTTTGACCGTTATTATTCCATTCACCCCTTCTATTTACATTCAGAAATAAAAAAGCCGTAACCTGAGTTACGGCTTTAAGATCCGTGGTTAATTCGTTACCCGAGAATTACTTTCTCTTCGACAGATTAACCCAGGTTTGCACTACGGTGTCCGGGTTGAGCGACAGGCTGTCAATGCCCTGATCCATCAGCCATTCGGCAAAGTCTTCATGGTCGGACGGACCCTGACCGCAAATGCCGACGTATTTACCCTGACGCTTGGCCGCCTGAATCGCCATCGACAGCAGAATTTTCACCGCTTCGTTACGCTCATCAAACAGCTCAGACACCACGCCCGAGTCACGATCCAGCCCCAGGGTTAACTGGGTCATGTCGTTGGAGCCGATAGAGAAGCCATCAAAGTGCTCGAGGAACTGATCCGCCAACAACGCATTGGACGGGATCTCGCACATCATGATCACTTTCAGGCCGTTCTCACCGCGCTTCAGGCCCTGGCGTGCCAACTCGGCAACCACCGCTTCCGCCTGTTCCACCGTGCGAACAAACGGCACCATGATTTCGACGTTAGTCAGGCCCATTTCGTTACGTACGCGTTTTACCGCGTCACATTCCATCGCGAAACAGTCACGGAAGTTGTCAGACACATAGCGACCGGCGCCACGGAAGCCCAGCATCGGGTTCTCTTCGTGCGGTTCATACTTCTCGCCACCGACCAGGTTGGCATACTCATTGGACTTGAAGTCGGACAGGCGCACAATCACCCGCTTCGGCCAGAACGCCGCACCCAGCGTAGCGATCCCTTCTGTCAGACGGCCAACATAGAACTCGACCGGATGGTCATAGCCCTGCATCAACGCCTTGATTTCCGTTTGCAGCTCTGGGGTCTGCTGATCAAACTCCAGCAACGCCTTCGGGTGCACGCCAATCATACGGTTGATGATAAATTCCAAACGGGCCAGACCCACACCTTCATTCGGCAAACGCGCAAAGTCGAAGGCACGGTCAGGGTTACCGACGTTCATCATGATTTTCAGCGGCAGATCCGGCAGCTCGGTCACTTCGGAGCTCTGCACGTTGAAATCGAGGATATCGCTGTAAACGAAGCCGGTATCACCTTCTGCACAAGAAACGGTGACCTGCTGGCCTTCTTTCAGCAGATCGGTCGCGTTACCGCAACCTACTACCGCCGGAATACCCAGTTCACGCGCGATGATCGCCGCGTGGCAAGTACGGCCGCCACGGTTGGTGACAATCGCGGCGGCTTTCTTCATGATCGGTTCCCAATCCGGGTCGGTCATGTCAGTCACCAGCACATCACCCGGCTGAATACGATCCATCTCGCTGATGTTATGGATGACCTTCACCGGACCTGCACCAATGCGATGGCCGATGGCACGGCCTTCCACCAGCACCGGGCTGGTGGCGTTAAGCTGATAACGCTCCATGGTTTGCTCGTTAGAGCGCACGGTTTCCGGACGGGCCTGTACGATCAGCAATTTACCGGTATGACCGTCTTTGGCCCACTCGATGTCCATCGGACGACCGTAGTGTTTTTCGATCAGAATGGCCTGGTGTGCCAACCCCTGCACTTCTTCGTCGGTCAGAGAGAAACGATTGCGTTGCTGCTCTGGCACGTCTTCAATTTGTACCTGCTTGCCGTGATCCTGCGATGGCGCATACACCATGCGGATTTTCTTCGACCCCAGATTGCGGCGCACGATAGCCGGGTTGCCTCGCAGCAGCGTCGGTTTGTGCACGTAGAACTCATCAGGGTTGACTGCGCCCTGCACCACCATTTCACCCAGGCCGAAGGCAGAAGTGATAAACACCACCTGATCAAAGCCGGACTCGGTATCGATGGTGAACATCACACCTGAAGACGCGAGGTCAGAACGCACCATGCGCTGCACACCGGCCGACAGCGCCACGCCACGGTGATCGTAACCCTGATGCACGCGGTAGGAGATGGCACGGTCGTTAAACAGTGAGGCAAACACGTGCTTGATCGCCACCATGACGGCGTCGATACCCTGCACGTTAAGGAAGGTTTCCTGCTGGCCGGCAAAGGAAGCATCCGGCATATCTTCTGCGGTGGCAGAGGAGCGCACAGCGAATGACGCTTCCGGCTCGCCATCGGCCAGTTGCTGGTAAGCCAGGTTAATTTCACGCTCGAATTCCGCGTGGAACGGCGTGTCGATGACCCATTGGCGAATTTGCGCGCCAGCCTTGGTCAATTGAGCAATGTCGTCAACGTCAGTTTGATCCAGTAACTGATAGATGCGCTGGTTAACACCGCTTTGCTCGAGGAAATCGTTAAACGCCTGCGCGGTGGTGGCAAAACCGTTTGGCACGGCAACGCCCAAATCGGAAAGATTGGTGATCATTTCACCGAGTGAGGCATTTTTGCCGCCGACACGGTCAACGTCGTGCATGCCGAGCTGGTTGTACCAAAGCACATTACGCAAGTCTGGGCCATTGTTGGACATCGAGACAATCCTTATTGCTATCAGTAGGGTATAGACGGATTTAATTCGCTTGCTTTCTCAGCGCCGCTAAAACGGTGCCGAATCAGACTAGCACAATGATCCATAAGAGATGGAAAGGTGAATCGATCAACCCGGCGAAGAAAGTGGATTTTAGGAAAACTTCCTGAAACGGAAAATCAGTCTGGAATCGTTCCCTTCCGCACTAATAGCTTAAATCTCAACAAATTAAGTATTTTTTAAACTTCAGTTTTAAAAACCCTGTAATCCACCCTGTCTTTGGTGAAAATAACGCCACCCTGACGAATAATTCCCCATTGGAAATAAACCTCCATTTTTCATAAAATTTAAAATAGTGTTTTAACCCGTTTTTTTTATAGCAATCGTTCATTCCCTGACCAAGGTGTTTATTCATCCACTCTGCCTGCATTATCACAATTTTTTTGCCTGCCCCTTTACCGCAGGATTATCTGCAGCCCATGATATGAACAAGCAAACGTGATAATGACGTCACCGTTTCAGCTAAGGAGCCCAGGGTGGAAAGAAGCGTTTTTTATATTTCGGACGGAACGGCGATCACCGCCGAGGTTTTGGGCCACGCGGTGTTGTCACAATTTCCGGTGAAAGCCACCACCTTTACCCTGCCCTTTGTGGAAACCGAAGCGCGAGCCCGTGGGGTTTGTCAGCAGATTAACGATATTTATCGTGAGACCGGCGTGCGGCCGCTGGTGTTTTACTCAATCATTTCGCCGGAAGTACGCAATGTCATTACCCAGAGCGAAGGTTTCTGCCAGGATATCGTGCAGGCGCTGGTCGGCCCGTTACAGGGTGAACTGGAAGTGGAACCGACCCCGGTGCCCAACCGCACCCACGGATTGACCGCCAGCAACCTCGGCAAATATGACGCCCGTATCGCCGCCATTGACTACACGTTAGCGCATGATGACGGTATTTCTCTGCGTAATCTCGATCAGGCCCAGGTGATTTTGCTCGGTGTTTCGCGCTGCGGTAAGACCCCCACCAGCCTGTACCTGGCGATGCAGTTCGGTATCCGCGCCGCCAACTACCCGTTTACCGCCGACGATATGGACAATTTGCACCTTCCCGTGGCGCTGAAGCCGTTTCAGCATAAGCTTTTCGGCCTGACGATCGACCCGGAACGCTTAGCCGCCATCCGCGAAGAACGTCGAGAAAACAGCCGTTATGCCTCAATTCGTCAATGCCGGATGGAGCTTGCAGAAGTAGAAGCGCTGTTCCGTAAAAACCAGATCCGTTATCTGAACACCACCAATTATTCGGTGGAAGAGATCTCGACCAAAATCCTGGATATTCTGGGCATGAGCCGTCGTATGTTCTGATGATAAGATGGCGGGAAAGAAGCCCCCTGCCATCTGTTGTTTATTTCCCCACGGGCCACGTTTTTTGTGCTTTTTTTAGCGGTTTTGATCAACAGAACACAGTTTCTCCGGTTGAATTCATCGGTTTTTACGTTATTGTGATCGCCATCACTTCCCGGCACTCCTGCCGCAGCGAAGAAAAGTCTTTAGAGAAAATCATGCACAAAACAGATGAACTGCGGACCGCGCGCATCGACAGCCTCGTCACGCCGCAAGAGCTGGCGGAGAAGTTGCCAATCTCGGCCGAAATCGCGGACAACGTAACTGCTTCACGGCAGCGAATTGAAAAAATCCTGACCGGCGAAGACCGTCGCCTGCTGGTGGTGATCGGCCCTTGCTCTATCCACGATCTGGACGCCGCCGTCGATTATGCCGGCCGTCTGAATGCGCTGCGCATTCGTTACCAGGACCGTCTCGAAATCGTGATGCGCACCTATTTTGAAAAACCGCGCACCGTGGTGGGCTGGAAAGGCCTGATCTCCGATCCGGCACTGGATGGCACCTTCCAGGTGAATCGGGGCATCGAAATGGCGCGTCGGCTGCTGCTGGAAGTGAACCAGCTCGGCCTGCCAACCGCCACTGAGTTCCTCGACATGGTGGTTGGTCAATACATTGCCGACTTAATCAGTTGGGGTGCGATTGGTGCACGCACCACCGAGAGCCAGATCCACCGTGAAATGGCCTCCGCATTGTCCTGCCCGGTAGGCTTCAAGAATGGCACTGACGGCAACACCCGTATCGCGATTGACGCCATCCGTGCGGCACGTGCCGGCCATATGTTCCTGTCGCCGGACAAACACGGGCAGATGACGATCTATCAGACCAGCGGCAACCCTTACGGCCATATCATCATGCGTGGCGGCAAGACGCCGAACTACCATGCTACCGATGTGGTTGCTGCCTGCGACAGCCTGCGCGAATTCGATTTGCCGGAGCAGCTGGTGATCGACTTCAGCCACGGTAACTGCCAGAAATTGCATCGTCGCCAGTTGGAAGTGGCCGAAAACGTCTGCCAACAAATCCGCGCCGGTTCCGTCGCCGTCGCCGGTGTAATGGCAGAAAGCTTCCTGGTGGAAGGCACGCAGAAAATCGTTGCCGGTCAGCCGCTGACCTATGGCCAGTCCATCACCGACCCTTGCCTGAGCTGGTCCGATAGCGAACAACTGCTGGCCATGCTGGCCGATGCGGTAGATACCCGCTTCTGATCCCATCGCCGGGGCGCCCGCCCCGGCTTTTCCGCCCGCCACTCACTCATCTATACTGGTAGCAATTCTCGCAGTTCCCCATGGAACGGATTCGGAGCCTAGGCATGATCCACTCACTGTTATCTATCCCCTGCGTCACACTGCAAGGGGAGCACAAAACCCTCGGTGATTTCCCAGCCCGGGCTTATCTGGTGGTCAACACCGCCAGCAAGTGCGGGTTTACGCCTCAATACCACGGTCTGGAAAATCTGTGGCAGTACTATCGCGATCGCGGCCTGATGGTGCTGGGTTTCCCCTGCAATCAGTTCGGCGCACAGGAACCTGGCGACCCGCTGGAGATCGCCAACTTTTGTACGCTGAACTATGGCGTCAGCTTCCCGCTGTTCAGCAAGGTTGAGGTTAATGGCCCGGGTGCGCATCCCCTGTTCAGCGAATTAAAACGCCTGGCACCCGGCATTCTGGGCAGCCAACGCATCAAATGGAACTTCACCAAGTTCTTGCTGACCGCCGACGGCCAGCGGGTAAAACGCTACGCACCCATCACCAAACCCGAGCGCCTGTTTGAGCGCATCGAAACCCTGCTGAAATAACCCCGCTTTTTACGGGCTGAGTCGTCTCAGCCCGTCTCACATCACCTTCTTGCAAAAAGGTTCCATCGGTAAGAAAATTTTCCTTGATGTAACCTTTCGTTCACATGATAATGATTCTCAATTTGATATTAATTACTATTTAACGGTCTGTTTTATAAACACATGACGATGGATAATTATAACCGCACCCCGCCTGCCCAAGCAGCTCACCCCGCTGAAAGCGGCCTGGTTTCGCCTCCTTGCTACGATAGTGCGCAATTGCTTGATGCCGACGGCGTGGCGATCATCATCCATCAGGGCCAGCGTTATCAACTGCGGCAGACCAAAGCCGGGAAATTGATCCTGACCAAATAACCCCTTACCCCTCAACGCCAGCCACCCCGATCGTTTTTGATCCAGGCAGCCAGCAAATCTATTGATATGTTTAAAACATACGGAGAGTTGCGACATGCCTCTGACCTATTCCACCCGGCTGCGTTTATCCGCATTGAGTCTGGCGATTGCCTGTGCTCTGCCGACGGTGACTTTTGCACAAACCAACAGTACCCCTGCTTCTTCCACGACGACGCCGGTAAAAAAGGACAAAACCAGCGACGAAACCATGACCGTCGCCGCCACCGGCAACGCACGCAGCAGCTTTGAAGCACCAATGATGGTCACGGTGATCGAGGGCAATTCGCCTGAAAGCCAGACCGCCACCAGCGCCGCCGATATGCTACGCCGCGTACCGGGGCTTACCGTCAACGGTACCGGCCGTAGCAACGGTCAGGATGTTTCTATGCGCGGCTACGGTAAAAATGGCGTATTGACGCTGGTCGATGGCATCCGCCAGGGCACCGACACCGGGCACATTGGTGCCACCTTCCTTGATCCGGCGTTGGTAAAACGCATTGAGGTGGTTAAAGGCCCCGCAGCCATGCTGTATGGCAGCGGCGCTTTGGGAGGGGTGATCGCCTATGAAACCGTGGATGCCGCCGATCTGCTGTTGCCGGGCCATGATACTGGCTACCGGGTCTACGGCACCGCCGGCAGCGGCGATCATAGCCTGGGTATGGGCGCCAGCGCCTATGGCAAGACAGACAATCTCGACGGCCTGTTGTCGTTCGGTACCCGTGACGTCGGCGATCTACGCCAGGGCAACGGCTTTGATGCCCCCAACGATGAAACCATCAGCAATGTGCTGGCCAAGGGAACCTGGAAAATCGATGATGCTCAGTCACTGAGCGGCGATCTGCGCTATTACAATAACAGCGCCCGTGAGCCAAAAAACCCGCAGGAACCCGATTTTTCCCGCAGCAATCCTATGACCCAACGCTCGACTATCCAGCGCGATGCGGCGTTGAGCTATAAGCTGAAACCGCTAAATCAGCAATGGCTGGACGCCGACGTTAAGGTGTATACCTCAGAAGTCAAAATTAACGCTCACGATGCCGGCTCCACGGATGAATTCCGTAAGCAAACCACCCACGGCGCCAAACTGGAAAACCGCACCCGCCTGTTTGCCGACAGTTTCGCTTCGCACCTGCTGACCTACGGTTCAGAAAGCTATCAACAAAAACAAGCGCCAGGCGGCGCCACTACCAGCTTCCCACAGGCTAAAATCGACTTCGCCTCGGGCTGGTTGCAGGATGAAATTACGTTGCGTGATATCCCTGTCACCCTTCTGGCGGGAACGCGTTACGACAATTACAAGGGCAGTAGCCAGGGCCATGATGATGTTAATGCGGATAAGTGGTCATCCCGCGGCGCACTGACCTATTCACCTACCGATTGGTTGATGTTGTTCGGTTCTTATTCCCAGGCTTTCCGCGCACCTACCATGGGCGAAATGTACAATGACTCCAGGCACTTTCCCGGCAACTATTGGGTGCCCAACCCAAATCTGAGACCTGAAACCACCAGCACCGCGGAGTACGGTTTCGGCCTGCGCTTCGACGATTTACTGATGGCTGACGATAACCTGCAGTTCAAAGCCAGCTACTTCGACACCGATGCCAAAGACTACATCAGCCTGTACGTCACCCGGACTCAGACTGCCTCGCAAAATATCTCACGCGCTAAAATCTGGGGTTGGGATACGTCGCTGAGCTATCAAACCCCGTGGTTTAATTGGGATCTGGCCTACAACCGTACGCGCGGTAAAGATAAGTCACGCAGCGGTGAGTTGAACGGCAACAGCGGCGAATGGCTAAGCGACATCAACCCGGATACGGTTACCAGTTCGCTTGACGTCCCCTTGGGTGAAAGCGGCCTGTCGACCGGTTGGGTAGCGACCTTCGCCGAAAGATCCACCCACGTGGCAACCGGCACGGCGGAGCAAGGCGGCTATGGCGTCAACGATTTCTACCTCAGCTATAAAGGCCGTGAGCGCCTGCAAGGCGTCACCACCACGGTGGTGCTGGGCAACGCCTTTGATAAAGAATATTACTCGCCACAGGGCATTCCGCAGGATGGGCGTAATGCCAAACTGCTGGTCAGCTATCAGTGGTAACGTTTTGAATCCGGTGGGCAAGCCGATTGCCCGCCGATTGAACCTCACACAGGAGAACACCCTATGAGCAATACCCTATACGCACGCTACCAACAGGCAAAAATCGATAACCCGGGCAAATATGCGCGCGATCTGGCTGAGCTGCTTGGCGTCAGTGAAGCGGAACTGACCCACGCCCGCGTCGGTCAGGATACCCGTCGCCTGCAGGCGGATGCCCGTACCCTGCTGACCGAACTCGAGCAGGTCGGCATGACCAAATCCATCACCCGCAACAGCTATGCGGTACATGAGCAAATGGGCCGCTATCGCAACCAGCACCTGAACGGCCACGCCGGGCTGATCCTGAACCCGCGTGAGCTGGATCTGCGCCTGTTCCTCAACCAGTGGGCCAGCGCTTTTGCCATGAGTGAAACCAATAAGCGCGGCGTGCGTCACAGCATTCAGTTCTTCGATCATCAAGGCGACGCACTGCATAAGGTGTACACCACCGATGAAACCGATTTGCCGGCCTGGATGGCGCTGGTTGACCGCCACCTGAACGCAGAAAACCCAGCACTGGCGCTGCAACCGGCAGACGCTACGGTCAGCAACGCAGTGTCAGATGCCGACAAGATCGACCAGGAATGGCGTGCCATGACCGACGTTCACCAGTTCTTCCAGTTGCTGAGCCGCAATAAACTGACCCGTCAGCAAGCCTTCCGCGCCGTCGGCAACGATTTGGCCTATCGGGTCGATAACAGCGCCCTGAACCAATTGCTTAACGCTGCGATGGGCCTGCAGAACGAGATCATGATTTTTGTTGGCAACCGGGGCTGCGTGCAGATCTTCACCGGTCAGATTGAACGTCTGATGCCGCAGGAAGGCTGGATCAACGTGTTTAACCGCCGTTTCACCCTGCACCTGATCGAAGACGCGATCGCCGAAAGCTGGATCACCCGCAAACCGACCAAAGACGGTTTCGTTACCAGCCTGGAACTGTTTGCCGCCGACGGCACACAGATCGCCCAACTTTACGGCCAACGCACCGAAGGCCAGCCGGAACAAACCCAGTGGCGTGAGCAGGTCGCCGCGCTCGAACCCAAGGACATTGCCGCATGAAACCCTCATTGACCCGTCGTCTGGCGTGGTGCATTGCGCTGGCGTTGCCGTTCACCGCTGCGGCGGCGGAACGTATTGTCTCGATAGGCGGTGACGTCACAGAAATTGCCTTCGCACTGGGCGCGGGCGATGAAGTGATAGCGCGAGACAGCACCAGCCTGCAGCCGCAAGCGGTTAAAAAACTGCCGGACGTCGGTTACATGCGCCAACTCAACGCCGAAGGGATTTTGGCGCTAAAACCCACGCTGGTGCTGACCACCGAGTTAGCCGAACCGGCACTGGTGCTCAAACAGCTGGAAGAAAGCGGCGTTAAAGTGGTGCGTATTCCCGGTGATACCACCTTGCAAAGCGTGCCGGAAAAAATCGACGTGATCGCCAATGCGTTGCAGCGAGTCGACCAGGGTAAGCAGTTAAGTAGCCGCTACCAGCAGCAATTGGCGGCGGTGAAAACCGATGCTCTGCCGGTCAGGGTATTGTTCGTCATGAGCCACGGCGGCATTACGCCAATGGCCGCCGGACAACACACTGCCGCCGATGCGGTCATCACCGCTGCGGGTCTGAAGAACGCCATGCAAGGATTCAGCCGCTATCGCCCACTGTCGCAGGAAGGCGTAATTGCCAGCGCCCCCGACCTGCTGTTGGTCACTACTGACGGCATAAAAACGCTCGGCGGCGAACAACAGCTGTGGAAATTGCCGGGCATCGCACTCACCCCGGCGGGTAAACAGCACCGGGTGTTGGTGGTTGACGATATGGCGTTGTTGGGCTTTGGGCTGGAAACACCGGCCGCGCTGGCCGAGCTGCGTCGTGCGGCGGAGCAAAAGTAATGCGCAGTCGCACCTCCCCCCGTCTGGCGATCACCGGCCTGTTGGTGCTGCTGATGTTGTTGGCGCTGGGCGCCGCCAATCTGGGTGCGTTAACGCTGTCGTTTCGCACCCTGTGGCAACAGCCCTTCAGCGACACCGCCTGGCATATCTGGCTGAACATCCGCCTGCCGCGCGTACTGCTGGCAGTGGTGATAGGCTGTGCGTTGGCGGTGTCTGGTGCCGTGATGCAAGGGCTGTTTCGTAACCCATTGGCCGATCCCAGCCTGTTGGGCATCAGCAGCGGCGGCGCGCTGTTTGTTGCGCTGATTATCGTTATGCCGTTGGCCCTGCCACCGGTAATTGCCCTGTATGGCCACATGCTGGCAGCGTTTCTCGGCAGCCTGTTGGTCTCACTGTTGATCTACGGCATCAGCCGCAGCGGTCACGGTAGCCTGTCACGCCTGTTGCTGGCGGGTATCGCCATCAACGCCCTGTGCATGGCGGCGATTGGTGTGCTGTCTTACCTCAGTAGCGACCAGCAACTGCGCCAGTTTTCATTGTGGATGATGGGCAGCCTGAGCCAGTCCCAGTGGCCAACGTTGGTGGTTTCCGCTTCGTTGATCCTGCCGGCCACCCTGCTGACGCTGTTACAGGCGCGCCGCCTGAACCTGCTGCAACTGGGTGATGAAGAGGCGCATTACCTGGGGGTGAATGTTCAGCGGGCCAAACTGCAACTGCTGCTGCTAAGCGCATTGTTGATTGGTGCAGCGGTGGCGATGAGCGGCGTGATTGGTTTCATCGGGCTGGTGGTGCCGCACCTGGTACGCATGCGCCTCGGTGGCGACCATCGCTGGCTGCTGCCCTGCTCCGCACTCGGTGGCGCTTGCCTGCTGCTGATCAGCGATACGCTGGCGCGCACCCTGGTGGCACCGGCAGAAATGCCGGTCGGCTTGATGACCAGCCTGATCGGCGGCCCTTACTTTTTATGGCTGGTGATGCGCCAGCGGGAGCGTGTGGGTGGATAACTCATCAAGCCTGACGGCGCAGCAATTACGTTACAGCCTGGGTTCACGCCGGCTGATCAACGACGTCTCACTCAGTATTGCCAGCGGTGAAATGGTGGCGATTATCGGGCCGAACGGCGCGGGAAAATCGACGTTACTGCGCCTGTTAACCGGTTATCTGGTACCAGGCTGTGGCGAATGCCAGTTGCTTGGCCGACCGCTGGAACAGTGGCAGCCGCAGCAGTTGGCGAAAGTGCGCGCGGTGATGCGCCAACACAGCGATCTGGCCTTTCCCTTTACCGTCGAAGAAGTGGTCAGCATGGGGCGCGCACCGCACGGCAAGCGCGACGCACAGCAGGCGGTACAGCAAGTGATGGCGCAAACCGACTGTCTCGAATTGGCCCAGCGTGATTATCGACAGCTTTCTGGCGGCGAACAGCAACGGGTACAGCTTGCCCGCGTGCTGGCACAGCTTTGGCAACCACAGCCCACGCCGGCCTGGCTGTTTCTCGACGAACCGACCTCGGCGCTGGATCTCTACCATCAGCAACATACGCTGAGGCTGCTGCGCACGTTGACGCGGCAACAACCGATTGCCGTATGCTGTGTATTGCACGATCTCAATCTGGCCGCACTGTACGCGGACCGCATTTTATTGCTGCATCAGGGGCAATTGGTCGCTATGGGCACGCCGCAGGAAGTGTTGCAGGCGGATATACTCACCCGCTGGTATCAGGCGGATCTCGGGGTGGTTCACCACCCGGAAGTGGCGCTACCGCAGGTGTATTTGCGTCAGTAGGGCTATAACGGGTGCGGCAGGCCGCACCCGTTATCTTTTACCCCCATCAGCTCGAGCAGGAGATCTCCAGATGTTTGCCCCAATCCGGCGGCAACGCGGCGAGATCGTCATATTCCGGCTTGTCGGCAAATGGCGTCAGCAAAGCCTGATGCAGGCGAGCCAGCTTACTGACATCATCCTGTTCGGCGCTTTCAATCGCCTGCTGCGCCAGATAGTTGCGCAGGATCAGCTTCGGGTTCACCGCTTTCATTGCCTGTTGCCGTTCGGCATCACTCACCTGCTCCTGCTGCAAGCGTTGGCGGTACTGCTGGTACCAACCGTCAAACGCGGCGCGGTCAATAAATTCATCCCGCAGCGGTGACTGCGCCTGCTGCTGCTCCGTCTGGCTCAGCAGGCGGAAGGTACGGCTGTAGTCTCGTCCCTCTTGTGCCATCAGGCTCAACAACCCGGTCAGCAGGCTGTTATCTTGCGACGACTGAGTGAAGAAACCGAGTTTGGCACGCATCTGTTCGCCATAAGCCTGCATCAGGGCCGGTTCGTAGGCCGCCAGCGCATTCTGTAGCTGCTCGGTACTCATCAGCCCGGACAGGGTCTGTGCCAGCCGGTGAAGGTTCCACAGCGCCACCGCCGGCTGATTATCATAGGCGTAACGCCCCTGGTGATCCGAATGGTTGCAAATGTAGTCAGGTTTGTAGTCGTCGAGGAAACCATACGGGCCGTAGTCGATGGTAATGCCCAGGATCGACATGTTATCGGTATTCATTACGCCGTGAGCGAAACCGACGGTCTGCCAATGAGCAATCAACCGCGCGGTGCGTTCAACCACGTCGGTAAACCACTGCAGATAGCCATCACTCTGATCTTGAAACTGCGGCCAGTGGCGGGCAATAACAAAATCGGCCAACTGTTGCACCTGCTCCGGCTGCTTTCGATAATAGAAATGTTCAAAATGGCCGAAACGCACGTGGCTTTCCGCTACGCGCAATAGCATCGCACCGCGCTCCGGTTGTTCACGGTAGACAGGTTGCTCACTGGTGACGATGGTCAACGCGCGCGTAGTGGGAATACCCAGATGATGCAGTGCCTCGGAGGCCAGGAACTCACGGATCACCGAGCGCAGGACCGCACGGCCGTCGCCCATGCGCGAATACGGCGTCAGGCCGGCCCCTTTCAGGTGCCAGTCCATGCTGCGGCCATCGGCCAGTCGTTGTTCACCCAGCAGAATGCCGCGACCGTCACCCAACTGCCCGGCCCAGACGCCGAACTGGTGGCCACTGTACACCTGAGCCAGCGGGCGCATGCCCGGCAGCAGTGTTTCACCCGCCCAAATCGGGGTTTTATCCTGGGTAAACCAGCTTTCGTCCAACCCCAGTTCTCGGGCCAGCGGCTCGCTGTGATACAGCAGCCGGGTGCCCTGCAGCGGCGTGGGGTTCAATTCGGTATAAAAACCGGTTAACTGTTGATGGTAAGCGTTTTCAAACTGCGGCATAGGCCCTCCGTTCCACCTAGTGTAGAGCTTGGGCGTGGTGATTAACACAGAGGAAATGCAGGGAGAACGCATCTGCCTGAAACCAGGACAGATGCGCATGGTTCAACGTTTATGCCGATATGGCTTAAAAGCCCTTTTGCGCTGATAGATAAAATACTTTATCAGCGAGAAAATCATGATGAATAACAGCGCAGGAATCACAGCAAACATCATCCAGTCCATTATTGGCCCCATTGTGTGTAGTAAGTACTGTCAATTATTGTTATTGAACTCATCGGGTGTTACCCGTAACGCTGCCAGATTATCCACACCAACGCTGGGCCATAAAAAACCTTGTAGACCAAAAACGCCGGCGTGTCTGAGCTTATTAAAATACTCCTCCTTCTCTATTCCTTCGACGATCACTCCCTTGCACAGCAAATTGATATTCTTTAATAGTGAGTCGATCACTACGTCATAACCCTGATGGTTGAACAACTGCCAGTAAAAACGCTTATCGATTTTCACGTAGTCGAATAGCCCATCATACAATGCGGTCAGGGTCGCCTGGCCGGAACCAAAGTCATCCAGCCACAGTGAGAACTTCTCGCTAAGCTGACGGATCTTTGCATTGTTTTTTCCTGCTGAAAGATTCGGAAAACCCTCGCTGATTTCAAAGGCAATAAATGGCCACTGTCTGATGCGCTCACACAATTGAGCGTCAGAGAGAATCAAATCGACCAGGGGTTCTTCAACATTAAGGGTCAACAGCACGTCGTTTTCGACAAACCAGGTGGCATGCTGTTCTGCCAAACTCAATTGCTCATTAAATAACTCAATCCTTTGCTCGTAGGTCAATAAATTAATCCCAATGTCAGCCGGCATCGCCAAATCACCGTCCAGACTATTAAAACGGTTCAAAATTTCCACCGCTAACAGCCTGCCCTCCATTGAGTAAACAGGTTGAAAAACATAGCTACTAATAAAGTCAGCTTCGAATTGGATTTTCATTTCAGTGCCATAGGCTGAATGGCGAACATCTCATCGTATATCAATATATTTTATCGATCAATCCCTGTGGGATTAATCGGAAATATCAATGCAGCCAGTGATAACTTATCATTTAATTGATAGATTAAAGCTATATTGACCAGGCAAAATGCAACATAAAAAACAATTTGGCTTAAGGCAAAAAATAGAGCGCCAGGCATGAATTTAAGTCATATTTAGCTTAAGGAATAGGGTAATTCTGAAAATTTGACTTATCGCCATTGTTTTAATTAAAGAAATTCCTATTAACCGATAAATATCAAATCCGCCCCCCGGACTCATGTACGAAGAAGTGACATCAACTGATTAAATTTAATAACGCATCAATTCTTCGCGTTATTCTCTGCATTGAATCCGCAAAAAAATGCCCACCTTGCTTTTTGGGGAAATTATGCTACCTCAGTGTTTTCACTGCATTTTTACAGAAAGGGATAACGTCAGGAAAGAGGGAGCAAACTCGTGGCATAAAAAAGGGATGAGTCACCTCATCCCGGAACGTTCAGGATCCGAACGTTATTTGATCGTTTCAAGCAACCATTGCCGCAGTTCGGTTAATTCAGCGGCCTGTTCTGGGAACTGCGCAATCAAAGTGTCGCAGCAATTAGCCAGCGCCTCACTGCGATAGGCACAACCCACCAGCATCTCGGCCAACCGCTGTAACGGTGCCGGACTGAGACTGTCGGTGAAAATCTGCGCCCGGCAGATCAAGCCTTTCTCTACGTCAAAGAAGATATCCACCCCACCCCAGACAAACCGCTCATTCAGCAAATGACTGAATGCCGGTGCCTTGCCAAAATTCCATTCCCAACTGCTTTGTTTGGCAAACTGAGTGGCAAAATCCGGCAGATCCGGGTAAACATCCGGAGAAATGATTTCCGCTTTGGCAGTTTCACCATAGTGATCAAAGAACGCCTGAGTCACCGCGTCGCACACCTGTTGGTGGCTGATATCGGGTTTAAACTCCGCCAGATTGGCAACCCGTGACCGCACCGAAGTAATGCCCTTGGCCTGTAACTTTTTTGGGTCTGGATTAAGGTAATCCGCCAGGCGGTTAAGATCGGCGTTCAATAATAGCGTGCCATGGTGGAACCCGCGATCCTGGGTTTCCCGGTAGGCCGAACCGGAGATTTTACGCACGCCCTCTGCGGTATCAATCACCAGATCATTACGCCCCGATGCGCTGGCGGAAATACCCAACTGAGCCAGCGCTTGCAGAATAATGCCGGTAGAAACGGTTTTATCGTAACCGGGTTTGCCTGCCATAAAGGTAAAACAGGTATTGCCCAAATCGTGAAATACCGCCCCACCGCCGCTGCTGCGCCGCGCCAGGCGAATACCGTCCTGCTCCATCCTGCGGGTGTTGCACTCTTTCCACGGGTTTTGTGACTGACCGATCACCACGGTTTCGGCATTGCGCCATAGGAACAAAATTTTCTGCGTGGTCATTTCGCGGAAGATGCACTCTTCGACGGCAAGATTGAACCAGGGATCGTAGGAGTCGGAAATCAGTAGGCGTAAGTTATTCATGGCGGTCACCGTTAAGGACGTGATACCGCCATGATACACCAAATCAAAGGGTTAAGACTAAATGCGGCGCGCCTGCCAGTAGACCTTCTTCCAGTAGACGTTATTCAGTGAGGAGCGCATCACGCCACGGCTGGTTGAGGCGTGGATAAACTGATCGTTGGTGTCATAAATGCCCACATGCAAACCGTTCTCACCGCCGCCGGTTTTGAAAAACACCAGATCGCCGGGCATTAACTCATCGCGCGACACTTTGGTCCCCAGCGAGGTTTGCGCCTCAGTAGAACGTGGCAATTGCATATCGAAACGATCGCTGAAGGTGCGATAAACGAATCCGGAACAGTCAACACCGCCGCGATCTAACCCGCCATAGCGATAGGGCGCGCCATACCATTGACGCAGTTGCTCATTTAACTGAGCGACAACCACGATGGAGTCGGCCAATCGGCCACTGGGTGGCGGCGCATGGCTGCTGCAACCGGCAAGAATTAAACTGGCTAATAAAAACCAAATACGCATCCGCATAATATCCCTTCATTGAACAGATTGCCGCATCATGCCGTCCGGTAAGCTTACCGCCTGCGAGGCAAAGCCGGCACCAAGTAAGGTGAGCGCTATTTTGGGCTAATTTATCCCCCTGCGGGGGAAAAAGGCAAGCATGCTGAAGGAGATAATCGAATTGACGCCGGTTTTTACGCTATTCGGGCGTTTTTACCTTGGCCTGACTGTTAATCAGCCACACGCCAAACAGGATGAACAACGTGCCCAGCGTTTTCAGCAGCGTGGCGGATTCGTTAAACCAGGGCAGGATCACCGCCGCCAGGTAGACCAGCGCATAACTCACGCTCAGCAACGGATAAGCCCGGTTAAGCGGCAAATGGTGCAGCGCGAAGAACCAGCACAGCATGGACAGCGCATAGCCGAAAATACCGCCGCTGACCGTCAGTAAGGGCAACCAGTACTGAATAAACAGGTTAAGCGTGACGTCGGCAAACGACATCAATGGGATCTGGGCCATGCCCCACTTCATCAGTAACTGCGCCAACGTGACCAACAGCACGCTGGCTGCGCCCCAGGCGTAACCTCTCATGGATTGATACTCATCAGCAGGATCCCCAGCATGATCGAAGCCACCCCGAACCAGTGACGTGCGGTAGTGGGTTCTTTAAACAACCAACGGGCAGCGAGTGTGACCAGCACAAAATTTATGCTGAGCGTCGGGTAGGCCAGGCTAAGAGGCAAACGCTGCAGCACATTGAGCCACACCGCCATACCCAGCCCCAGCAGCAATACGGCCAGTGCCAACCAACGCAGCGTTACCCCACGTCTGACGTCGGGGGGTAACTGCCAACTCTGGGCCGCTTGTTTCTGGCACAGCTGCCCACCACAGGTGAGCAGGCTGACCACAACCACCAACAAATAGCCGATGATCATGGCTGCTGAGAGTACCAGAACAATGCCAGACGGTTCATCACTTGCACCTTATCCGCTGCCGGCAGGTTCTGCTCATCGATACTTTCGCCACGCGACAGCTGCAATACCAGTGAGACATCGCCCTGCTTGCGTGCCTGAGCCAGCCACTGCGGGAAATCGCTGTCGCTGATGAAATGGCTGCGAGCATCCGGATAGTCCAAACCGTAGGACACCTCTCCCTTCTGGTTAAACATCAGTACGTCGCTGCGCTTCAACTCCCAGGCCAATCCCGCGGCGACACCCACGCTGTCGGTCAATACATAGCGACTGTGGCTTAACTCAGCCATATTCACCCGTGCGAAGTTTTGCGGCAGCTTGGAGTCGGTCACCTGCTGCGGAATAGCATAGCCAATCAGCAGACACAGCAGTAATGGACAGGCCGCCGCCCAGCTCCAGCGCTGCGAGTTATTGCGCACCGAGACTACGGCAAACAGCAACCAGCCGGCAAAGGCGATAATGCCGATAACAATTTTCGGCCATTCCTGTGCGGTAAACAAGTGCACCTTCGGCAGCAGGCCCGCGCCAATAACCAACAGTGCTACTATGCCAATCAAACCAAACAAGCCGTTTAATGCCGCGTTAACCTTGAATACCTTGCTGCGCAACGCCGCAACGCAGTCCTCGGCATAAGCCACCATCAGCAACGCCAACGGTGCCATACACGGCAAGATATAGGTCGGTAACTTACCCTTGGCAATACTGAAGAAGATTAACGGCATCATCACCCAGCTCAGCAAGAAGAACAGCTCCGGGCGTTGAACACGTTCACGCCAGCCTTTAAGCAGTGACCCTGGCAGCAACGCCAACCATGGCAACACTGCAGCCATAAGAATCGGGATGTAATACCAGAACGGCGCTTTATGCTGCGCGTTATCTTCAGCGAAGCGTTGAATGTGCTCGACCCAGAAGAAGTAGTTCCAGAAATCCGGCTCGCGTTGTGCGATGGCGAGCGCCCACGGCAAACTCAGCAGCACCGCCACTACGATCGCCACTGGACCGTAGATCAACAGGTCCTTGATTCGCCGCTGCTGAATGACTATCGGGATCACCGCAATCACCGGCACCGCCAGCGCCAGGAATCCCTTGGTCATGAAGCCCATGCCACAGGCCAGTCCCAACAGCACGTATCCGCCCAGTTTGCCTTTGACCGTGGTGGCTTTCAGCGTCAGGTAATAGCTGACCATCGCGGCGGCCAACCACAACGAGATCATCGGATCCAATACGCTGTAGGTGCCGATGCTGAACACCAGCACCATTGACAGGAAAATCAGCACCGCCATGCAGGCACGGTTGGCATTGCGCCACATCAGCATCGCCAGTGTAAACACCAGCAGCGCCGTCATACCGGTACTGAACACCGAACCGAAACGTACCGCAAAGTTGGTATCACCAAACAGCCATTGGCTGATGTTGTTGAACCAGTATCCAGCCACTGGTTTTTCAAAATAACGCAGGCCAAGCAAGTGTGGTACTACCCAGTCGCCGCGCTGAAGCATTTCACGGCTAATTTCTGCGTAGCGAGTTTCATCCGGTTGCCACAGCAGGCGACCGTTAAGTGGGATCAGGTAAACCAGAGCAAAAAAAATGGCCAACAAGATGGCCCAGGATCCTTTTAGCGCCTTCATGAATCGTCCTTCACATCGGTTTGACAACCCAGCCAACCTTCGCGGCCAGAGAAAGGAGCACGCTCAACGCGGCCCAATGGCAATGAAGCCAAATCTTGTGGCAACAAAGCGCTTAACGGACAGAATTCTATGCCCTGCCTTTGCGCCCGCTGCAGTAACTGTTCAAACATAGCGGCCTGTGACATCCCTTCCACTTCAGTGTGAATGGTGTACACCGGCACGCCGCGATCGTTTTCAATCGCCTGCAGAATGTAATCGTTGAAGTCCGCCATGCTGACTTCACTGCCAATCACCTCATCAAAGGTAGGTAGCGTGACCGGGATTTGCACGGTGCCCAGACGACCATCGCTTAACAGCGGACGGAAAGGATGGGTACCACGACAGTCGCTGTTGTAGTGAAAACCAAAGCGCTGCTTCACTTCCAGCACCCGCGTGTCGGCACGCCAACCGGCAACCGCCGAGCATTTGACCGGCTGGCCGGTACTGGCTGACAACGCATCCACCCCAAGCTGAACCTGTTGCGTCAGTTCCGCCTCAGACCACCGGCCGACCTTGGCCTGCCACCCCTGATGATCCCAGGCGTGCAGCCCTACCTCATGCCCGGCCTGCGCAGTGAGCTTCATCAACGGCCCCAGAGTGCGAGAAATATTGCGCCCCGGCCAGGCGGTGCCGGCCAGCAGAATATCCCAGCCATACAGCGATGCGGCATTCGAGCGCAGCATTTTCCACAGGAATTTCGGACGCAAAAGGCGCCACAGATGGCGCCCCATATTGTCCGGTCCTACGCTGAAGAAGAAACTGGCCTGAATATTGTACTTGTCAAACAGCTCCAGCAACTGCGGTACCCCTTCCCGGGTACCGCTGAAGGTATCTACATCAACTCGCAGACCGACTTTCTTCATGCACCATCGCCTTCCTGAACGGTAGTGCGCAGGAAGTAATCCAGCGTGTCGGCAACGGTTTGCTGCATCGCGATAGTCGGCTGCCAATCCAGCAGGCGACGGGCATTCTTGATGCTCGGCGTACGGTGTTCAACGTCCTGATAACCTTTGCCGTAGTAGCTGCTGCTTTCAACATCCTTAAAGCCGGCAAACGGCGGGAAGCGATCGCGCAGCGGGTGGCGATTGAAGCTTTCGAGCAGCATTTCCGCCAGTTCACGGATGCTGGCCTCGTTGGTCGGGTTACCGATGTTGACGATCTGGCCATCGCACAGGCCATCACGGTTTTCGATAATGCGGAACAGCGCCTCGATACCGTCGTTGATATCGGTAAAGCAGCGTTTTTGTGCCCCACCGTCCATCAGTTTGATCGGCGAACCTTCCACCAGGTTGAGGATCAGCTGGGTGATAGCCCGGGAAGAACCGATACGCGCGGCGTCCAGGTTATCCAGACGTGGGCCCATCCAGTTAAACGGACGGAACAGGGTAAACTTCAGCCCTTCCTTGGCACCGTAGGCCCAGATCACCCGGTCCAGCAACTGCTTGGACACCGAGTAAATCCAGCGCTGTTTGTTGATCGGCCCGACGATCAGGCGGGAGTGATCTTCGTCGAATTCCTTGTCGTCACACATGCCGTACACTTCGGAAGTGGACGGGAAGATAATGCGCTTGTTGTATTTCACACAGTCGCGAACGATTTTCAGGTTTTCTTCGAAATCCAGCTCGAACACGCGCAGTGGGTTGCGGGTGTATTCGATCGGCGTGGCAATAGCCACCAGCGGCAGGATCACGTCGCATTTCTTGATGTGATACTCGATCCACTCGGAGTGGATGCTGATATCCCCTTCCACAAAGTGGAAGCGCGGGTTACCCAGGAAACGGCTGATAGCATCAGAGCCGATATCCAGACCGTAGATATCGTAACGGTCATCACGCAGCAGACGTTCGGTCAGGTGGTTACCGATAAAGCCGTTCACACCGAGGATCAGTACGCGGGTTCTGCGTTTCATCACTGCGTTAGGTTTAGCGGCCAAACGGACATCGGTGACGATACCCATTTCCTGCGCCAGACGGCTGCCTTGCACGTACAGACCGACATCGTTTTGGCCGGCAACAATTTCCAGTGCACCTTCACCACAGGCAATGACCAGCGGAGAGGTACTGAGCACGGTACCCGGCTGCTTGTCATGCTGGGTATCCAGCACGCGGGCACGCCAGACGATCAGTTTACGCTGACCTAGGTAGCTGAAAGCCCCAGGGTAAGGTTCGGTCACTGCGCGGATCAGATTGTTAATTTCCTGCGCGGATTTATGCCACAGGATTTCACCGTCAGCCGCCGTGCGACGACCAAAATAGCTGGCATCGGCTTCGTTCTGCGCCGTAAAGGAGGCGGTGCCGTTTTTCAGCTTTGGCAGTTCCTGCTTCAGTAATACCTGCGCCGCTTCCAGCACTTTTTTGTGCAGCGTCAGCGCGGTGTCGTCTGCGGCGATTGCCACTTTTTGCTGGCCAACAATATCGCCGGCATCCGGGCGTTTGACCATTTTATGCAGCGTAGCACCGGTTTCGGTTTCGCCATTAACCAGCGCCCAGTTCACCGGTGCGCGACCACGGTAGCGCGGCAGCAGTGAGCCATGCAGGTTAAAGCCGCCTTTTGGCGCCAGGGACAGCAGCTCTTCGCTCAGCAGGTTACGGTAATAGAATGAGAAGATAACGTCCGGTTGCAGTTGGCGGATACGTTCGATCCACAGCGGATGGTTAACGTCTTCCGGCGCATAGACCGGTAACTCCAATTCTGCACCCAGGCGGGCGACAGAGGAGAAAAAGTTGTTCTCACCAGGATCGTCGGTATGCGTGAATACCGCCTGAACATCATAGCCCGCGTCAGTCAGCGCTTTCAGACCCGCGCAGCCAATATCATGGTAAGCAAATACGATAGCTTTCATTATTCTTCTTCCTGAGTATTGTGGTTCGGTTGTTCACCGACCACTTTCTGAACAAAATAACGGGGACGAGCACGCACGTCGGTGTAGATACGACCGATGTACTCTCCCAACAGGCCCATGCCGACAAACTGGGCACCGATAAAAGTAAATAACACGGCAAACAGGGTGAACACCCCGCCGCCCGACCATTCAGGCCCCATAATCACACGCAGGGCGATCAACAGCACCGCCAGCACAAAGCCGGAAAGCGCCACCACGCTGCCCACCACACTGAGCAAACGCAACGGCGTCGTGGTCAGGCAGGTGATCAGGTCATACATCAGATTAATCAGCTTCATCAGGCTGTATTTGGAGTCACCAAACTCGCGTTCGGCATGCAGCACGTCAATTTCAGTGGTGCGGCGGGCGAAGGTATTCGCCAGGATCGGAATAAAGGTGCTGCGCTCGTGGCAGTTCAGCATCGCCTCGATAATGTGACGACGGTAGGCGCGCAACATGCAGCCGTAGTCCCCCATCGATTTACCGGTGGCGCGTTGGATCATCATATTGATGATGCGTGAGGCGCTTTTACGGAACCAGGAGTCCTGACGATTGGCACGCACGGTACCCACCACGTCATAACCCTCTTCCGCCACTTTGACCAGACGCGGGATCTCTTCCGGCGGGTTCTGTAAATCGGCATCCAGCGTAATCACCAGATCGCCGCTCACCTGATTGAAGCCCGCCATGATTGCCGAGTGCTGACCATAGTTGCGGTTCAGCAGGACGGCAATCACACAGCTGCCCGGCTGTTCGGCCGCGGCAGTCAGCATATCGGCAGAATTGTCACTGCTGCCGTCATCGACCAGGATAATTTCATAAGCTTGGGTCAGTTGTTTACAGGCGGCGGTGGTACGTTCAAGCAAGGCAGGCAAACTTTCCTGCTCGTTGTATACCGGGATCACCACCGAAACTTTTTTTATCGGTTCAACGCGAGACACGTAACGACTCCACAACAGAAGACAAGGCTTTAACCACGCGATCAACATCGGCGTCGGTCATATCAGGGAACAGCGGCAAGGTGCACAGGCGCGCCGAGTTCCATTCGGTATTGGGCAAGGACAACTGCGGATAGCGCTCACGATAATATTTCTGGGTGTGGGCGGCGCGGAAATGCAGGCCGGTACCGATGCCCACTTCTTTCAGGCGCTCCATCAGTTGGTCACGATCGATACCACAACGTTCGGCGTCGACGCGAACCATAAACAGATGCCAGGCATGGTCGTGCGGGTAATCAGGCAGCCCCAGCGGCAGGAAAGGTGACCCTTCCAGAGCGCGGAGGTAACGCTCAGCCAGCACCTTGCGGCGAGCATTAAGCTGCGGCAAACGGGCCAGTTGCACCACGGCGATGGCCGCATGAATATCGGAGAGATTGTATTTGTAGCCTGGCTCCACCACTTCGGCCTGCGGCTTACGCCCCAGTTGCTGGCGGTCAAAGGCATCAACGGCCAGGCCATGGAACTTCAGACAACGCAGGCGATCGGCCAGTTCGTCGTCGTCGGTGGCGATCAGGCCGCCTTCGGCACAGGTCAGGTTTTTAATCGCGTGGAATGAGAAAATTGCCGTGCCGCGTGCCCCTACCCACTCACCGTTATAACGGGAGCCTACCGCATGGGCGGCGTCTTCAATCAGGGGAAGGTTGTGGCGTGTAGCCACTTCACGCAATGCATCCATCTGCAACGGTGCGCCGGCGTAATGCACCGGGATAATGGCTTTGGTTTTGGCAGTGATAGCGGCTTCAACATCGCTGGCGCTGACCATTAACGTATCGCGGTCAACGTCAATCATTACCGGCGTTGCGCCAAGCAATTCGATCATGTTGAGGGTGGAAACCCAGGTTTGTGAAGGAGTGATCACTTCGTCACCCGGGCCAATGTTCAGTGCCATCAGAGTGATATGCATACCCGCAGTAGCGGAACAGACGGCAATGGCGTGTTTACAACCGAAGGTGGCACAGAACTCACTTTCCAACTGCTGATTTTGCGGCCCGGTGGTGATCCAACCTGAGCGCAATACCTTTTCTACCGCCGCGATTTCTTCATCGCCAATCGCCGGGCGTGAGAAAGGTAAAAATTGATCCATAGTTAACCCCAAACGTATCAAACTTCTTTAAAGACACTGTAGATCTCTTTTATTTAACGAATATTAAACGCCAGAGAGAATCGTTCCTGGTGGATTAACTGCCAATGTACGGCCGCAAGCTTAACTAAACCTTAAGATGCGATTTATTATCAGCTAACTATCTGATCTGCGGGGGCCATCATCATTAAATTAAATTGATTTGAAAATCAATTAGTTATAGTTATATATAATTATTAAGTTATTTTATTTGAACTTAATCATCGTAGCACGTCAGCGACGGTTTTCAAGATAGATGAGGTGATTTTGAGGAAAGAAGGGAAATAAAGCCGGTGCTTACCCGGCTATTTATATCAGGTCCGTTTAATTTTCGTTTATGGTGCATTTTCAATGCACTAACGCATCATGCCGTTTTGGTCATAATCCAGCGTTGGTCACCCACCGCCTGCAGGTGAAAATCCACGTCATAGATCTGTGAAAGCAGTACCGGCTCCATCACTTCTCGCGTGGTTCCCTGCGCAACCAGGCGCCCGGCATGCAGCAACCAAACCCGATCGGCCTGCTGTAAGGTATGGTTAAGGTCGTGCGCGCATACCAATGCGCTACGTCCACTCTGACAAAACTCCCGCAGCAGCCGATCCAGCGCCACCTTCTGCGCCACATCCAGGCTATTGGTCGGTTCATCCAGTAACAACAGTTGGCTATGAGGATTGACCGTCGGCCAAACCTGCAACAATACTGCCGCCAACCGTACCCGCTGCCATTCACCGCCGGACAACTGCGTCAACATACGCGAAAGCTTGTCCATCAGTTTCAAGCGCTGGCACAAATACACAATGGTGCTCTCCAACGCCTGTTCCGTGGCACCTGCAGGCCGGTGCAGTTCCAGATACTGGAAAACCGGCATCAGCGCCACCGGCGGCTGTTGCTGGCTGAGATAGGCACGGCGCAGCGCCAATTCATTCCCCTGATAGCCTCCCAACGGCTGCCCGGCCAACAGGATCTCTCCCGTACCGGGCAATATACCCGCCAGTCGCGCCAACAGTGTGCTCTTGCCCGCACCGTTCGGACCAATAAGGTGAAACTGCAACCCAGCATCGACCTGCGCTGAAAACGGGGCCAGACGCCCTTCCACCCCAACCTGACTGAGTTGCAGCATTGTGGATCACCGCTCCTTGTTTATTATTCGGCCAACGCCTGTTTGACGGCGGCCACCAGCGCAGGATCTTCCGGCGTGGTATCCGGGGAGAAACGTTGGATCACCTTGCCATCACGTCCGATCAGGAATTTTTCAAAGTTCCACAAAATGTCGCCGGTTTGCTTCGGTGCGCGGCCCTTGCTGCTCATGCGCGTCAGGAACTCACTGCCCTGCGGGGCTACGGCTTGCGGTTCAGCAGCGATCAGCGCCTGATATAACGGATGGCGGTTCTCGCTGTTCACTTCAAGCTTGGCAAACATCGGGAACTCAACGCCAAAGGTGCCACGGCAAAACGCCAGGATCTCTTCGTTGCTGCCCGGTTCCTGTCCGAGGAATTCGTTGGACGGAAAGCCCAGTACTTCGAACCCTTGCCCACGGTAGGTTTCGTATAAGGCTTCCAGCCCTTCATATTGCTTGGTCAGGCCGCACTCCGAAGCCACATTCACCACCAGCAACACGCTGCCTTTATATTTGCCCAGCGTGGTGGATTGGTTCTCGATAGTGTCCAGCGGAATGTCATAAATCGCTTGAGTCATGGAGCTTATCCTCTTGTTTTACTTGCAGGTGAACAGAGAAACTACCTTACGCTTTTTACCCGGGTCAGTAACCAGATAAATAGCGGTGCCCCCAGCGTGGCGGTGACCACACCAATGGGTAATTCAGCCGACAACAGTGTAATACGTGCCACCACATCGGCCGCCAGCAACACGCCGGCGCCGGCCAGTGCACAGCCCGGCAATAAATAACGCTGATTCGTCAGGCCGCTGAGGCGCAGCATATGCGGTATCACCAGTCCAACAAAACCGATCACCCCCGCCAGTGCCACACTCACCCCCACCAGCCAGCCGATCGCCAGCACCAGGAGATTACGCCACAGGTGCAAAGACAACCCAAGCTGACGCGCCTGTACCTCGCCCAACGCCATAAAGTTTAGCGCCTTGCCCTGACAACACAGCCACAGCAACACCGGTAACAGCGCCAGCACCAGCCATTTTTGCCGCCAGTCGACGCCGCCAAAGCCGCCCATCATCCAGTACATCAGTTGACGCAGATCCAGGCTGGAACTGAAGTACACCGCCCAGGTCATTACCGCGCTGCACACAATGCCCAAGGCCACCCCCACCAGCAGCAGACGTGCATTGGTCAGGCGCTTACGGCGGGCAAAACTCAGCAGCAGGAAGGTCATGAACAATGCACCCACAATGGCGCTCAGGCTCATCAGCGCTACCGGCAACAGGCCGTTGCCCAACAGCACCGTGAGCACCAACGCCACCCCCGCCCCGTTCGCCACCCCCAGCAAGCCCGGTTCGGCCAACGGATTTTCAAACAATGCCTGCATCACCGCGCCGGCGACCGCCAGGCTGGCCCCCACCAACATTACCGCCAGCGCTCGCGGCAGGCGTAATTGCCAGACAAACAGCTGCGCCGCATCACTCGACCACTGTGAAGGCCAAAGCCAAATGTCGCCCGCACTGAGGCTGAAAACAAATGCCACGGCAACGCCCAGCGTTAACAACAGCAGATGCCGTTTATCGCGATGGCGTTGTTTGTGCAGCAATAAGGTAAAGGTCTGGCTGGCTGGCATAGGCGTGGAGATCCCCTGCGGGCCGTGATCAGCGGCCGAATATTGACGTCTGGGTCGAATATTAGGGGGTTAGCGCCCGAAGGGAAAGCATTGCATCAGGAGAATCGTGGGAAAACAGCAGCTGATCTTGCCAGTCACCCGTAAGTGATGGCAAAACCAGCCGCCGTTGAATCAATTATCGACGCTGGTCGTTACCGTTTTGCGGATAGGGTTTACCCTGACCATTGTCATTGCCGCGTCCCTTATCATGGTCACGGCCATTGCCGCGGCCGCCGTTGTCATGATGGTTGCCGTCGTTACGATTATCGCGCTCACCGTGGAACGGGTTGCCGCCCCGATCTGGGCCACCGTGATCGTTACCCCGCGGTGGCGAAGATTGCCAACGACCACCATCCCAGTACATGCCTCGATTATTGCGCTCACCCTTGCCGCGCCCCTGGTGCTCATGCCACCACTGCGGCGGACGCCAGTCATAGCCATCCCAATAGTAACCCCGTCGGTCCTGATCCCCCAGATGCACCGCAACACCCGGTACGTTGATATCAATCGAGACATCCGCCTGCGCCGCCACCGGCAGCAGCAGCGGTAAACACACCAGCAACAGGATCTTTTTCATTTTTCGCTCCTACTTTATTTTCTCGCTGAGGGGGTTATATCAGTGCGTTTATTTTGCGCCTATCTCACCAATGCCTATTTTCAGATCGTTTTCACCTCCCTTACACATTCCATACATTCTATTTTTATTGTTTGAATAAAATAGCCGCTAACAACCTTTAACGGATCGCTGACATACCGCAAGCCTCGTCGCTATTTATAATTAAGCTGAAACCCACCAGAGAGACACTATTATGATTAAACGCATTGGACTGCTATTGACCGTTACCCTACTGTCCGTGGCGCTGAGCGCCTGCTGCTTCGGGCCTCACGGTGGTGGTCATCGTGGCGGTGGTGGACCGGGCCACTACTACAATCATTATTAACCATCAGGGGCCTCGGCCCCTGTTTTATTTCCAATATTACCAGAAAGTAAAATATCCATAAGAATAATCCGCAAGCCATAGATTATTTTAATTTGAAAAACTGACGTCAATATTATTGAGTGGGAATATTTATTCTCCGTAGATTAAGAATAAACTGAATTTTTCCTTTAAAAAGAAAAAGGCCGCAAAAGCGGCCTTTTTTGGTTTCATACAACTTACTCTTTCGGGCTTGCGTTCTCTACCCGACTTTTCAGTTTTTGCCCTGGACGGAAAGTGACCACGCGCCGCGCCGTAATCGGAATGTCCTCGCCGGTCTTCGGGTTACGCCCCGGACGTTGGTTCTTGTCACGCAAATCAAAATTGCCAAAACCTGACAGTTTAACCTGCTCACCGTTTTCAAGAGCACGACGAACCTCTTCGAAAAACAGTTCTACCAGGTCTTTGGCATCCCGTTTGCTAAGCCCAAGCTTTTCAAACAGGTGTTCTGACATTTCAGCTTTAGTAAGCGCCATAGGTTCAATCCCTCAAGGATGCTTGGAATCGCTGTTTTAGAGCCTCTACACATTTTGCAACGGTAACGGCTATCTCCTCTTCTTCCAGTGTACGAGCGGTATCCTGCAATACCAGACTGATAGCCAGGCTCTTATAACCCTCTGCCACGCCCTTGCCACGGTACACATCAAACAAGTTTACGCCAACTACCTGATTTGCGCCAACTTTCTTACACTCTGCCAAAATATCTTCTGCGGGGACGTTTTCAGCCACCACGACGGCGATATCACGACGGTTTGCCGGGAAGCGAGAAATCTCCCGCGCCTGAGGCACGGCGCGGCTTGCGACCTTGTCCCACTCCAGTTCAAACACCACTGTGCGGCCGTTAAGATCCAGTTTACGCTCAAGTTCCGGATGAACCACACCGATGAAACCTACACGTTCGCCCTGGAAATAAATGGCTGCACTTTGCCCTGGGTGCAAGGCCGGATTAGCCTCTGCCTTGAACTGAATATCGGATAATTTACCGGTCAGTTCCAGGACAGACTCCAGATCCCCTTTTAAATCATAGAAGTCGACGGGCTTGCGCGCCAGATCCCAATGTTCTTCATGCGTATGGCCCGCAATCACCCCAGCCAGCATGACATCCTGACGGATACCCAGATTTGCCGCCGTATCAGGGACAAAGCGCAGGCCACTTTCAAACAGGCGCAGACGAGTCTGCTGACGATTCTGGTTATAAACCACGGCGGACAACAAGCCGGTCCACAGCGACAGACGCATCGCAGACATCTCTACCGAGATTGGGCTTGGCAGGATCAGTACTTCTTCGCCCGGGTGCAGCAAGGTCTGTACTTTTGGATCAACGAAACTGTAGGTGATGGCTTCCTGATAACCGTGATCGACCAGCATGGTCTTCACACGCTTCAGCGTCAGATCTGCTTCGCGATGCTTGGTCATGATCAGATCAGCACGGACCGGCACGTCAGGAATGTTGTTGTAGCCGTAAACACGCGCCACTTCTTCCACCAGGTCTTCTTCGATTTCCATATCGAAACGCCAGCTCGGTGCTACCGCCAGCCAGTTATCGCCCTGCTCGGTGACCTGGCAGCCCAGACGACGCAGAATGTCGCTGACCTGCTCGCTTGGCACCACGTGGCCAATCAGGCGATCCAGCTTTTCGCGACGCAAAGTAATAGTGGCACGCTTTGGCAACTCACTTTCAGTGGTCACATCGATAACCGGGCCGGCCTGACCGCCACAGATATCAATCAGCAGGCGAGTCGCACGCTCCATGGCTTTGTACTGCAGCGCAGGATCAACACCGCGCTCGTAACGGTGCGAAGCATCCGTATGCAGACCTTGACGGCGTGCACGGCCAGTAATCGCCAGCGGGCTGAAGAACGCACATTCCAGCAGCACGTCCTGGGTGGATTCATTCACACCGGAGTGTTCACCACCGAAGATACCGCCCATCGCCAAAGCTTTCTGGTGATCGGCAATCACTAAGGTATCGGCATTCAGTTTGGCTTCGTTACCATCCAGCAGCGTCAGGGCTTCACCTTCGCTCGCCATACGCACCACGATACCGCCTTCGATGCGGTTCAGGTCGAAGGCATGCATCGGCTGGCCCAGTTCCAACAGCACGTAGTTGGTCACATCCACTACCGCATCAATAGAACGGATACCGCAACGACGCAGCTTCTCACGCATCCACAGCGGGCTGGCCGCCTTGACGTCAATACCTTTCACTACGCGACCAAGGTAACGTGGGCACGCCTGAGGCGCGTCGACGCGGATCGGCAACGTATCGTTAATGGTGGCCGCTACCGGGCTCATGTCCGGCTCGGTCAGGGCAACCTGATTCAATACCCCAACATCGCGCGCCACGCCGATAATACCCAGGCAGTCGGCACGGTTCGGCGTTACGCTGATTTCGATCGCGTTGTCATCCAGCTTCAGATATTCACGGATATCGGTGCCAATCGGCGCGTCTTCCGGCAGCTCAATGATACCGTCGTGATCATCAGCAATACCCAGCTCGGAGAACGAGCAAAGCATCCCTTCTGAAGGCTCACCGCGCAGTTTCGCAGCTTTGATTTTGAAATCGCCCGGCAACACGGCGCCGACGGTAGCAACCGCGACCTTAAGGCCAGTGCGACAGTTTGGTGCGCCACAGACGATATCCAGCAGGCGATCGCCGCCCACGTTGATCTTGGTCACACGCAGTTTGTCGGCGTTCGGGTGCTGGCCGCACTCAACCACATGGCCCACAACTACGCCGTTAAAGGCGCCGGCTACCGGCTCCACGCCATCAACTTCCAGGCCGGCCATGGTAATTTGATCGGATAATGCTTCGCTGCTGATGGCCGGGTTTACCCACTCGCGCAACCAGAGTTCACTGAATTTCATGTGATATTCCCGCCTTACTTAAACTGTTTGAGGAAACGCAGATCGTTTTCGAAGAACGCACGCAGGTCGGTGACGCCGTAACGCAGCATCGTCAGACGCTCCATACCCATACCGAAAGCGAAGCCGGAGTAAATTTCCGGATCGATACCCACGTTGCGCAGCACGTTCGGGTGAACCATGCCGCAACCCAGTACTTCCAGCCACTTGCCGTTTTTGCCCATCACATCCACTTCAGCGGAAGGTTCGGTAAACGGGAAGTAAGAAGGACGGAAACGAACCTGCAAATCTTCTTCAAAGAAGTTATTCAGGAAATCATGCAGCGTGCCCTTCAGGTTGGTGAAGCTGATGTCTTTGTCGACAATCAGCCCTTCCATCTGATGGAACATTGGGGTGTGCGTCTGATCGTAGTCGTTACGGTAAACGCGGCCAGGCGCAATAATGCGGATTGGCGGCTGCTGGTTCTTCATGGTGCGGATCTGCACGCCGGAAGTCTGGGTACGCAGTAAACGCGTGGCGTCGAACCAGAAGGTATCGTGATCGGCGCGCGCCGGGTGGTGACCCGGAATATTCAGCGCATCGAAGTTATGATAGTCGTCTTCAATCTCAGGCCCGGTCTCTACGGAGAAACCCAGTTCGCCGAAGAAGGCTTCGATACGGTCGATGGTGCGGGTCACCGGATGCAGCCCACCGTTCTCCATACGACGGCCCGGCAGGGAAACGTCGATGGTTTCTGCGGCCAGACGCTCATTCAGCGCGGCAGACTCCAGCGTGTTCTTACGCGCGTTCAGCGCATCCTGCACCGCCTGTTTTGCCTGGTTGATCACCGCTCCGGCTGCCGGGCGATCTTCCGCCGGCACTTCACGCAGCGATTGCATCTGCAAGGTAAAATGGCCTTTCTTGCCTAAATATTCGACGCGTACCAAATCTAACGCGGCAACATCCTGGGCATCTTCTACGGCTGCCTTGGCATTGGCAACCAGCTCTGCGAGATGTGGCATTGCTTTCCTCTTCCTCTGGCCGATATGGCTCTAAGTAATTGTTATCTATTATTCGAACACGCCTTTAGCTCATCTCCAAAGCATTTTAAGTTATAGCCCGGCAATGCCTGGAGATGGCCAAAAACAAAAAAGCCTCCACAGGGGAGGCTTAGGCGCTACTTTTCGTTTCTTTTCTTACGCGCAAAGCCTCCTGAGATCAGGCGCTAAAGTAAAAAAAGAAACGAAAAATAGCAGTGTTCATGATTGCGTTACCTTGTCGATGATTGTCCACCAGTGATACGGCGGCGGTCAATAAAAGTCAATATTCGTAGCTGAAAACAAAGATTAAAGAGGGAGCAAGCTCCCTCTTTAATAACTGACTTACGCCAGTGCTGCTTTCGCTTTCTCGACCAGTGCGCCAAAGGCCACTTTGTCGAAGACTGCGATGTCAGCCAGGATCTTACGGTCAATTTCAATAGAAGCTTTTTTCAAGCCGTTAATGAATTTGCTGTAAGACAGGCCGTTCACACGAGCAGCTGCGTTGATACGTGCAATCCACAGCTGACGGAACTGACGCTTACGTTGACGACGGTCACGGTAAGCATACTGGCCTGCTTTGATTACTGCCTGGAAGGCAACACGATAAACGCGCGAACGGGCACCGTAGTAACCTTTCGCTTGTTTTAAAATTTTCTTGTGACGTGCGCGTGCAATTACACCACGTTTTACGCGAGCCATATGCTCTCTCCTAAAGTCTTATTCTAGATTCAAAAAAAATAGCTTATGCGTACGGAAGGCACGCAATAACCAGGCCAAGATCGTTTTGTGACACCATGCCTTTCGGACGCAGGTGACGTTTACGCTTGGTTGCTTTTTTGGTCAGAATATGACGCAGGTTAGCATGCTTGCGCTTAAAACCACCGCTGCCGGTTTTTTTGAAGCGCTTGGCTGCACCACGTACAGTTTTAATCTTTGGCATTTTAATTAAATCCACTTCGCATTGTTAAACAACGAATCAGTGAGGCGAATAAAGCCCACACAACGCAAGCGCTGCGTGGGTTCTATTACTTGGAAGCCTTACTGCCTCTTCTTCGGTGCGAGCACCATGATCATCTGACGGCCTTCGATCCTCGTAGGGAAGGATTCGACAATGGCCAGATCAGAATCTTCACACAGGTCTTTACGGACGCGGTTAAGCACTTCCATACCGATCTGTTGGTGCGCCATCTCACGCCCACGGAAACGCAGGGTGATTTTGGCTTTATCGCCATCTTCCAGAAAGCGAATCAGGTTGCGTAGTTTGACCTGATAGTCGCCATCATCGGTACCAGGACGGAATTTGATTTCCTTGACCTGAATAACTTTTTGCTTCTTCTTCTGTTCTTTTGTCGACTTGCTCTTCTCGTAGAGGAATTTGCCGTAATCCATGATTCGACAAACTGGCGGTTCGGCATTTGGGCTGATTTCTACTAAATCAACGCCCGCTTCCTCAGCTTTTTCAAGAGCTTCATTCAGACTGACAATACCAATCTGCTCGCCATCGACGCCGGTTAGGCGAACTTCTTGCGCGCGAATTTCTCTGTTAATGCGATTAGGACGCGCCGGTTGAACTCGTTTTCCGCCTTTAATACTTTATTCCTCCAGTTGATGAAGACTACGGCTGCGAATCTCTTTTAGCAGCTTGTCTACGACTTCGTTTACGTCCAGGCTTCCCAGGTCTTTGCCACGGCGGGTACGAACGGCAACTTTGCCTGATTCGACCTCTTTATCACCGCACACCAACATGTAAGGAACCCGTCGTAAAGTATGTTCGCGAATTTTAAAGCCAATCTTCTCATTTCTCAAGTCCGCTTTCACGCGAATACCTGCGTCCTGCAATTTTTTGGTCAATTGTTGGACATAATCAGACTGGCTGTCGGTGATATTCATCACCACCACCTGTACCGGAGCAATCCAGGTTGGGTAGAACCCTGCGTATTCTTCGGTAAGGATACCAATGAAACGCTCCATGGAGCCCAAAATAGCACGGTGAATCATTACTGGGACCACGCGATCGTTGTTTTCGCCAACATACGATGCGCCTAAACGGCCCGGTAAGAAGAAATCGAGCTGCACGGTACCACATTGCCATGCACGATCCAAACAATCATGCAGAGTAAATTCAATTTTTGGTCCGTAGAAGGCACCCTCACCCGGCTGATATTCAAACGGAATCCCGTTTTCAGTCAGCGCCGCAGCCAGATCCTCCTCCGCTCGGGTCCACATATCATCAGTCCCGATGCGCTTCTCAGGACGGGTGGACAGTTTCACCGCAATCTTGTCGAAGCCAAAGGTGCCGTACACATCATAGACCATTCTGATGCATTCGTTCACTTCAGCACGCACCTGCTCTTCAGTACAGAAGATATGAGCGTCATCCTGGGTGAAACCGCGCACGCGCATCAGGCCATGCAGAGAACCCGAAGGTTCATTACGGTGGCAACTGCCGAACTCGCCCATACGCAGCGGCAAATCGCGGTAAGATTTCAGGCCCTGGTTGAAGATCTGCACGTGACCCGGGCAGTTCATCGGCTTGATGCAATACTCGCGGTTTTCCGACGAGGTGGTGAACATGGCGTCTTTATAGTTTTCCCAGTGGCCGGTTTTTTCCCACAGCACACGGTCCATCATAAATGGCCCTTTCACTTCCTGATACTGATACTCTTTGAGCTTCATGCGCACAAAGGCTTCCAGCTCGCGGAAAATAGTCCAGCCATCGTTGTGCCAGAACACCATGCCTGGCGCTTCTTCCTGCATATGGTACAGGTCGAGCTGCTTGCCGATCTTGCGGTGGTCACGCTTACCGGCTTCTTCCAGACGCTGCAGGTAGGCATTCAACTGCTTCTTGTCTGCCCAGGCAGTACCGTAGATGCGTTGCAGCATTTTGTTTTTGCTGTCGCCACGCCAGTAAGCGCCCGAAGTTTTCTGCAGTTTGAAGTGATGGCAGAAACGCATGTTCGGCACGTGCGGACCGCGGCACATGTCAACATACTCTTCGTGGTGATACAGGCCAGGACGGTCGTCATGGCTGATGTTTTCATCCAGAATCGCCACTTTGTAGTTTTCACCACGCGCAGCAAAGGTGTCGCGAGCTTCTTGCCAGCTCACCTTTTTCTTGATGACGTCGTAATCTTTGTCGGCCAACTCATGCATCCGCTTTTCCAGCAGATCCAGGTCTTCCTGTGTCAGGGTACGGTCAATATCAACGTCATAGTAGAAACCGTTGTCGATCACTGGGCCGATCGCCATTTTGGTGTCTGGCCACAGTTGTTTGATTGCATGGCCCAACAGGTGCGCACAAGAGTGGCGCATGATTTCCAGGCCTTCGGCGTCCTTGATGGTGATGATCGCCAGTTGCGCATCTGATTCAATCAGATCGCCGGCATCGACCAGTTCACCGTTTACACGGCCGGCAATACAGGCTTTCGCCAGGCCAGGGCCGATATCAAGGGCAACATCCAGGGGGGAAACAGGGTTTGCGAAATGACGCTGACTTCCGTCAGGAAGAGTAATAACAGGCATTAATAATTCCTTATCTACAGTGGTGACCCACACGACAGATCACATGAAGAAATACGATATCGTTTAACTACATTGTGTTACGAACGCTATTCAGCTTTACCCTGCCAAATACATGCCCTCATGAGCACACAGTCAAGATGTGCCATGGTGCGACGCCATAACGGAACCGGCAGTGTAACACTATGATTAGCGCGCCATCTACCCGGAGTTTGTTAAACGCCCAGGCGGCGCTTAGCACTCACCCTGTTTGGGCGTCCGCAGCCAAAAATTTATTCGCAGCGGACGAGTAATCACAGGGCAAAAATCAGCTATGGCGAACATCCCCCACTCCCGCTATTCTGATGCCACTAACGGCAGAGTTGAGACAGTACCCCGTATCATGAATCGGTTATTGAAGTTACTGGTGGGTGCCTGCGTGGTGCTGACGGTTATTTTTGCCTTGCTCCACCTGGGGGCGGATCGTCACCCCCGCGCCATCGCGGTGAATGAGCCACCTATGGAATGTGAGGATACGCCGGAGATAACCAACGATTGCGTGAGCGACGATGATGCCGACGTTGACGCCGTTCCTGACCTTACGCCCCCAGGCACTCCGGGTTGATGTTGTACAAAGCCATTGTATTTTAACCTTTAGTCTCTTACTGCTGCCGCTGCTTACAGGGCAAGCCAGGCAATAACCTGCGCCGCGCTTTTGACTGAACACAGGGAGTTTGCGTTATGACAAGTATTTTGCAGTTAATTCAGGCTATAGGTTTGGGTTTGGTATTGCTGCTGCCGCTGGCCAACCCGCTGACCACCGTCGCACTGCTGCTTGGGCTGTCAGGCAATATGACGCGCGAAGAACGCAACCAACAATCGTTGATGGCATCGGTCTACGTGTTCTTCATCATGACGGTCGCATTCTATGCCGGCCAGTTGGTCATGAACACCTTCGGTATCTCGATTCCCGGTTTACGGATCGCCGGTGGGTTGATTGTGGCGTTTATTGGTTTTCGCATGCTTTTCCCGCAGCAAAGTGCGGAAGAGGCTCCAGAGTTTGAAAGCAAAAGCAATGAGTTGCGTAAGAAAACCTCGGCCAATATCGCCTTTGTCCCCCTGGCAATGCCCAGCACCGCCGGCCCGGGGACCATTGCGATGATCATCAGCTCGGCATCGAGCGTCAAAGAAAATACCCTGGGATTTGCACACTGGGTATTGCTGGTCGCACCGGTCGCCATCTTCCTGACGGTCGCCCTGATTTTGTGGGCCTGCCTGCGCAGTTCCGGCGCGATCATGCGGCTGGTAGGTAAAAGCGGCATTGAGGCCATCTCACGCCTGATGGGCTTCCTGCTGGTGTGTATGGGCGTACAGTTTATTATCAACGGCATCCTGGAGATCATCTCCACCTATACACCAGCCGTTGCCTGACCGATAAAGCGGGCGCGATGACCGCGCCCGTTTCACTATTTACCTGCCGGGGCCTGCGCACCCAAAATCCCCTTACCTTCCGGCACTTCAGTAAAGCGACTGAGGATCTCACTGTAGGTCTTCGCCGGATCCAATTCCTTGAACTGATTCGGGTAGATAAATTTCGCCAAATACTCCAACCCGACAATATTGTAAGGGTGGTTGTAGAAGTTGTGATAAATGCCGTAGAAACGGCCATCTTTCACCGCCGAGACCTGAGCAAAGCCTGGGCGCTGTTTCATGCGATTGAACGCGTCATCCACCTGCTGTTGCGTCACACCATAGCCAAAGGGCACCGCAGCGTTGGTTTTGCTGGCCCATTGAGAACCGGAAACGATATAGGCGTCCGGCTTCATGCTGATCACTTTTTCAAGCGAGACGTCACCGGTCGCGCCCGGCAGCAGTGCAGAACCGACATTGCGTGCCCCTATCGCCTCGATCATCCCCCCCCAACCCACGTGCGCATGGGTGAAGCAGCAAGACTCAAGCCCATTCAGGCCGGCTTTGGCCTCAATAAACACCAGGGGCTTTGGCTCTACCGTTTTGGTTTTGTCGAGGATGCTCTGATAGTGCTGCTGATAAAAATCGGTGTACTGTTTCGCCTCACTTTCGCGGTTCAGGGTTTCCCCCAGCAAGCTAATGCTTTTCGGGGTGTTTTCCACCGGCTTGAGCATGGTATCGATAAACAGCACCGGAATATTCAACGCTTGTAACTTGTCGAGTACGCCAGTCTGACTCAGTGAGGGTTTGGAGCGCAGTTGTGCCACCATCAGGTCGGGATGTTTGGCGATCACGCTTTCCAGGTTGATCTCGCCCTTGTCGCTGAACCCCATATCGATAATGTTGTTCGCTTCAGGCCACTTGCTCTGCAAGATTTTCCAGGTTTCGCCATCGCTTTTCTTCAGCAGGTTGTTCCACGCCACCAGCCGGGTAAAGGGATCGGCACGGTCCAGCAAGGCCAGCGTCAGAATATCCCGCCCGTCCTGCACCACGATGCGTTTCGGCTCTTGTTTAATCGTCACCGTCTGTCCGGCGGTATCGGTCAGTGTCAGTGGATAATTGGTTGCCATCGCCTGGGCAGACAAACCACAGGCGCAGGCCAAAACCAGCAGGGTTATTCGACGGTGCACGTAAAACTCCTTAGCGTTGGAAATTAATCCAGAAATAATAATGAGAATTGCTCCCATTATCAAAGAGAACGCCGGGCGAGTTTTCGCTTAATTGAAAAGGGATGTGAACAGCGGCAAGGCGGCACGCCAATTTCGGCGTGCCGTACAGGTTAAATCAGGCCGTAAATCAGCGCCGACAACGCAATCAAACCCATCACCAGCACAAAGACGTTGCTCAGCGCACGGTAGCGGCGCATGGCAGGCACGGCACGTACCGCATACATCGGCAAAATAAACAGGATCGCCGCGATCAGCGGGCCGCTGATGGTTTCAATAATATGCAGTGCACTTGGGTTCCAGACCGTTGCCGCCCAGGTCAACAGAAACAACAACACGGCGGAAATGCGGTGCGTAATACGCGAACTTAACGGTTTGCCGACGGCGCGCGTCAGGCCATCAATCAGGCTGGTCGCCCCTTCGGTCACCCCGAGCGAGGTGCCCAGGTAGGACTTGGCCATCGCCAACATCGCCATCATCGGCCCCAAATAGGCGATCAGCGGGTTAGAGAATTTGTTTGCCAGCGTAGTCAGCACGGTAATGTTTTGATCTTTCGCCTGCTGCATCTCCTCGTGGGACAGGCTCAGCACGCAGCTGAAGACAAAGAACAACACGGTGACGCAGATCAGTACATAGCTGTAGCGCATGATACGCGCGCAGCGGCGTTCAGCCAGTTCGCCATACAGGCTCTTTTGGGTCGAGGCGAAGGACGAAATGATCGGTGCATGGCTAAAAGAAAACACCATCACCGGCACCGCCAGCCACAACGAATGCCACAGGTCCGGACTGCTGAACTGGGTGTTGGCCAGGCCACTGACGAAGTTGGCGGTTTGCCAGGTCGGCATCAGGTATAGCGAGATGCCCATCAAAAATACCAGTAGCGGGAACACCAGCATGCCCATCGCCGAAACTATGCCGTCTTTACCGCGCAACAGCACCAGATTCAGCACTACCACCACCGCCAGGCTCAGCCAGATACGCGGCAGCGGCGTCAGGTGAAACTGATGGGTCAGGAAGCTGTCCAGCGCGTTGGTGATCGAAATGCTGTACACCAGCACGATCGGGAAGAACGCCATCAGGTACAGCACCATGATGATTTTGCCGGCCAGCACGCCGAAGTGCTCAACCACCACATCATGGATATTGCCGTCGCGGCTGGAGCCGGAAAGTACAAAGCGGCTCAGTGCGCGGTGCGGTAAATAAGTCAGTGGGAAGGCAAACAGCGCCATCAACAACAGCACCAGTGGGCCGTTTAAGCCGGCGTTGATCGGCAGAAACAACGTACCTGCCCCCACCGCAGTGGCGTAGAGACCGAACATCCAGACGGTGTCAGTCTTGTTCCATTTGCCCGGCTGGGCGGAAGCCAGCGTACCTGAATCGGGAGAAATCGTACTCATAGGAAAGCTTACCTTAATCTGCAGCGACAACGATTGCGCCTAACGGGATATCCTTCTCCGCGAATTTTTAATAATAATCAGTGGATTAACTCAGATTTTCATTCTTATGCCTGGTAAAAGGACGGCAAAGGATAATTAAAAACGCTGCCCGGGTCTATCTTTCACTGGCTGAGTGGCTACTTCGCGAACAATGATTGCAGTGAAAATCGGCGTTGGCAGCACAAAAATCTGGGGCCTCTGACGAGGCCCCGGGAGGATGACTTACTTGTTCGCGTCCGGATGTTCCGGCACCGCGGCGCTCCCCATGTCCTTCTGGTCTTTGCGCACGCTGGCCACGTCCGAGGCACTGACCGGTTTGGCGCTGTTACCCCAGCTTGAGCGAATGAAGTTAACCACTTCCGCCACCTGCTGGTCGTTCAGACGCCAGCCGAACGGTGGCATGGTGATGTTGGATACCGCCCCTTTCACCGCCGGCGTAGTGTTACCGGTCAATACGATGTGGATCAACGAGGTCGCATCTTCGGTCTGCACCACCGGGTTGCCCTTCAGCGCCGGGAAGGCGCGCTTGTAGCCCACGCCATCGGTACGGTGGCAGGCCGCGCAGTTATCGACGTACAGAGCCGCTCCGGGCTTGCTGTCGTCACCGCGCCACAGATCCTTGGCTACGCTGTCTTCAACCGGTGCTGGTTGTTGCTTGCCGTCTTTCGGCGGCAGCGTTTTCAGGTAACGCGAGATCGCCGTCAGATCCTCATCGCTGAGATACTGCAGGCTATGCTCAACCACGTCGCTCATGCCACCAAACACGATCGACTTGTCGTTACGGCCGGTTTTCAGGAACTCGGTCAGTTCGGCCTCACTCCAGGTACCCAACCCGTCCTTGTTGTCACCGCGCAGGCTGGAGGCAACCCAACCGTCGATCGGCGCATTGCTGCCGGCCAGATAATTGTCACCGTCGTTATTGCTCAGCGCTTTTTCCTGCATGGTGAGGCTGCGTGGCGTATGGCAGGCACCGCAGTGGCCCAAACCTTCTACCAGATAGCGACCCCGCTCAATCACCGGATCGGCCTTGGTGTCAGCCACAAAATCCGCCGGTGATGGCGCAAACATGCCGCGCCAGATACTCAGAGGCCAGCGCATCGACAGCGGCCAGGGAATGTCGGAATCCTTGTTGGCCTGCTCCACCGCCGGGACGCCGTGCATGAAATAGGCATACATGGCACGCATGTCGTCCTCTTTCACCAACGCGAACGACGGATAGGGCATCGCCGGGTACAGGGTGCTGCCGTTTTTGGCGACACCCTTGCGCACCGCGTTGTCGAAGTCCTCGAAGCTGTAATCACCGATACCGGTTTTCTTGTCCGGTGAGATATTGGTGGAGTAAATGGTGCCGATCGGCGTTTCCATCGCCAGGCCACCGGCAAACTCTTTTCCGCTTTTACCGTTGGTGTGGCAGGCCACGCAGTCACCGGCGCGTGCCAGATATTCGCCGCGTTTGATCAGCTCGCTGCTGACCGTGGCGTCCTGCGCCCAAACGGAAAAACTCAGTGCACTGAGAACCAGTGCGGGAACAAATGCTTTCATCAGTCGCCGTCCTTATGCCTGCACCAAAGGGCCTGGGTTTTTCAGATACTGCTCGCGAATAGCGCGGGCAGACCAGTAAGCCAACGCGGCCACGGTGCCGGTCGGGTTGTAACCCAGCCCCTGCGGGAAGGCCGATGCCCCGATCGAGAACACGTTATGCACGTCCCAGCTTTGCAGATAGCGGTTCACCGCACTGGTCTTCGGGTCTTCCCCCATCACCGCACCGCCATTCATATGGGTGGTTTGGTAGCTGGTGGTATCGAAATGGCTGTCGGCGTTTTTCGGGCTACCGGCGATCAGTTTCGGGTTCATGGCCTTGGCGATCGGTGCCATTTTGTCGTACATAAATTGCGACATCTTGACGTCGTTTTCCTGCCAGTCGAACGTCATGCGCAGCAACGGCTGGCCAAACACGTTCTTGTAGTTGGGATCGAGGTCCAGATAGTTGCTGCGATACGACTGATGCGCGCCGTGGGCGTCCATCGACAGATGGTGAGTGTAAGCATCCGCTACCGCCGCTTTCCACTTGCTGCCCCAGGCCGGAGTGCCCGGAGGGGTTGGCAAACCGGAAATCGGTTTGGTGCCCGCCTGGTTGACCCAGAACGGCGAACCGCCGACAAAGCCCGCTTTGGCATGGTCAAAGTTGTCGGCGTTGAAATCGTCGACCCCGACCCCGTTACCCCCCGCGCCGATAAACGGGTTGGTGAAAACGTCCTTGTCGAAGAACGCCTTGATGGTGGTCAGGTTTTGGTAAGCGAAGTTACGGCCTACTACACCTTCGCCGGTCACCGGATCGTAAGGTTTGCCGATGCCGGACAGCAGCATCAGATGCACGTTGTGGAACTGGAACGCGCCCAGGATCACCAGTTCCGCCGGCTGTTCGATTTCACGGCCCTGCGCGTCAATGTAGTTCACCCCGGTCGCACGAGACTTGTCGGCGGTCAGGTTCACTTTCAACACGTTGGCGTTGGTGCGCAGTTCGAAGCGTTTCTCCATGCGCAATGCCGGCAGAATATTGACGTTCGGCGAGGCCTTGGAATACATGTAGCAGGCGTAGCCACTGCAGAAACCGCAGAAGTTGCACGGTCCCATCTGCGCGCCATACGGGTTGGTATAGGAATCCGAGGTATTGGCGGAAGGCAGGTTATACGGGTGATAACCCACGTCCCGCGCCGCTTTCTCGAACATTTGCGCAGAGAAAGTATTCTTCTGCGCCGGCAACGGGAAGTTGTCGGAACGGTCAGCCGCGAAGGGGTTTCCGCCCTTCGGTGCCATCTTCTGTCCCTTGACGGTCCAGGCGGTGCCGGAGGTTCCGAACACTTTCTCAGCCTTGTCGAAGAACGGCTCCAGTTCGTCGTAGGTGACACCGAAGTCCTGGATGGTCATGTCCTTCGGGATAAAGCTTTTGCCATAACGCTCTTCGTAATGGCTACGCATGCGCAGCTCGATAGGGTCGATGCGGAAATGCACACCAGACCAGTGCAGGCCTGCGCCGCCCACGCCGGTACCCGGCAGGAACGCCGCCAACTGACGGTAAGGCACCGCAGCCTGGCTGGTATTGTGACGAATGGTCACGGTGCTTTTCGACAGATCCTGGAACAGCTTGCGACGGATGTTATAGGTCAGTTCGTCGATCACCTGCGGATAGGAACCATCCGGATAGGTATCGCGCATCGGGCCGCGCTCCAGCGCCACCACGTTCAGCCCCGCTTCGGTCAGCTCTTTGGCCATAATCGCGCCCACCCAACCGAAGCCGACGATCACCGCGTCTACTTTTTTCATTACCGTTGCCATTGTTACCCCCTCTCCCCACGAATTGAAACCGGAGGTAAGGGATAACGTTCCCCTCGCTCAACCCAGTCCATAAAGTCGGCGCGTGCGCCCGGAAAATTAATCAGCTTCCAACCGACCATGTCTTTATTACCGCCATGGATCGGATCACTGAAGAAACCTTCGCGGGTGTTTTGCAGCAGGTAGGAGAAGAACAGTTTGGCAGGCAACTGAGCGAATTCCGCTTCACCGGACTCAAATTTCTGCAGCAGCGCATCCTGCTGTGCAGCGTCCAGTTCAGCAAAGGGTTTACCGGCGGTTTTCTTGCAGTAGGCATCGGCGTCCGCGATGCCCAGGTTGTAGATCTGTTTCGGTACCAGCGGCAGTTGGTAACCCATTTCTTTCGGTACATCCGGGTTAAACGGCCCCTGCATATACCAGATTGAACCGGTGGCGTACGGGGTATTCATCTGACGATCGATAAACTCCGGTACACCGGCTTCCAGCGCGCCAGGGCCGCGATCGTCGGCCGGGATCAAGCGTGCCGTCGCCGCCTTGACGAAGGCCCACTCTTCCGGGGTGAAGAAAGTAGGCTGGTAGTCGTTTTTTGGGGTGTCAGTTGCCGCAACCGCCGGTATGGAGGCCGTCAGCGCGCTAACGCCGCTGCCGCCAATCACCGCTGCGGGGATTAAAGTCATCGATTTCAACAGGAAATCGCGCCGTGAATTGTTAGTTTTATCGTCCGACATGTCACATTCCATCCAAAGATAATCACAACTATTTAACCTCAACCTTGCGGTCGATGCGGGTTTTAAACATAAATTGTTACTTATTTGTATGTTTATTGAAGCTCAGAATGTGAGCAAGCGCCACAATGTTACCGGTAACTTATTGAATGAACGTAAAGAATTGATGGTTAATGTAAAATTAACTATTCGTGCGGTTTTTCAGGTAACAGGATGGGAAATAACGAGAAATGGGAGATGTGTCGCGATTTTACCGTCTAGCCATAAAAAAACCGGCCATTTTAGCGGCCGGTTTGACTAACAAATCTGAACTAGGGTGACATCGCCTGGTAGGCCGTGGTCACCTTCCATAAATAGCGTGGTGCCTGTGGAGCCGGATGCTTTTTCTGAATGTGTTGATAGAACTCATCCGGACTCATCTGGTTGATGCGGTTCACCGCCACGCGCTTGTCTGATGAGAAGGTGCGCAGCATGGCGCCTGCCCCATTCACATAAGAAACGATGGTAGCGTAACGTAATGTTTGTGGATCGTTGATCCCGGCTAGCTGCTGGCTTTGAAGAATATTGATATAGGCCGTTCCCAGATCAATATTAACCGCCGGATCCTTCAACTCACGCGAGCTTGGCTGCCCGCTTCTTCCTTTCAGACGATAGGCGTCACGCCCGGCGGTTGAAGGTTTTAACTGCATTAACCCGACTGCGTTCGAAGTGCTTACGGCGTTCGGGTTAAACCCGGACTCCACCTGAATAATCGCTTTAATCAGCGTTTCGTCTACGCCATAGCTGTTAGCGGCCTGACGAATGTAATCGTTATAGGCTATCGGTGTCCCCGTACGGTTAACCGGCGCCTGCGGGGGAGTCTTTAACCAACCGCCACGCGATGTGCCACTGCCTGAAATATTGTTTGCTGTCTGTGGGTCTTTGGCACAACCCGACAAAAGCAAAATTGCCGTCAGGCAACCTATTTTTGTTTTCACAGAATCCCTCACTCCTTTCAATGAGTTGCGTAGCATATACAACTTGTAAGGACGCCTGTACGCTTTTTTTGGTCTAATCTCAAGCTACTCGTATACCAAGAGGTGATTTATGAGTCAATCTGCAACGACGTGTTTTGTGGTGACTTTTCGCTATCAGGAAGAAGGATTAGCTGATTTGGCCAAGCTGACAGGACAATTAACCCTTCAGGGATTTGTCACGTCAGTGACCGGCGAAAATGGCGTTCCGCATGAGCTGGGCAGCAACAGCTTTGCGTTGATAACCCCATTGGATCAACAGGATGTGCAGCTACTGGCACAGAAGCTAGCGGAGGTGGCTCTGGGGAAAACACCCGAGGTCGAGATTGTCACCTACGACGACTACCTTAAGCGGTTACATACTGATACATAAAATGCTATAACTCACCGGGCGGTATTATTTTTCCCACTGAGTAAATAACCGGCAGTTCGCCGGCAGGTGACGCTTGACTTTGCTCTAATTGATATTGATAATCATTTTCATTTGAGCCCAGGAGATGTCACCATGTTTATGAAACAACGCGCTTTTCCCTGCCTATCCACTAGTCAGTCCAGGGGCATTTTCCGCCCTGTCGCCCTGCTGTGTCTGTTATTGACCGCCGGCCTCGCCAGCCATGGCGCATTGGCGGAAAAAAAGCTGCGCGTGGTAACCACCTTCACCATCATTCAGGATATCGCCCAAAACGTGGCCGGTGACGCCGCCGTGGTGGAGTCAATAACCAAACCGGGCGCGGAAATCCACGATTACCAGCCAACGCCGCGCGATATCGTCAAGGCGCAGCACGCCGACCTGATCCTGTGGAACGGCATGAATCTGGAACGCTGGTTCCAACGCTTTTTTGAGAACATTAAACAGGTACCTGCAGCCGTCGTCACCGAGGGCATCACCCCACTGCCGATCCGCGAAGGGCCGTACAACGGCAACCCGAACCCACATGCCTGGATGTCAGCCAGCAACGCGCTGGTGTATATCGAAAACATCCGTAAAGCGCTGGTGCAGCACGATCCGGCCAACGCAGAAATCTATAACCGCAATGCCAAAGCCTATGCTGCCAAAATTGCCGCGTTGGACGCGCCGCTGCGCGAACGCCTGGCACGCATTCCTGAAGCCCAGCGTTGGCTGGTGACCAGTGAGGGCGCCTTCAGCTACCTGGCAAAAGACTATCAGTTGAAAGAAGTGTACCTGTGGCCGATCAACGCCGATGAACAAGGGTCACCGCAGCAGGTCCGTCGGGTGATTGACGCCGTGCGTGCCCACCATATTCCGGTGGTCTTCAGCGAAAGCACCATTTCCGACAAGCCGGCCAAACAGGTGGCGAAAGAGACCGGTGCAAAATACGGCGGTGTGCTGTATGTCGATTCGCTGTCCACTCAGGACGGCCCGGTACCGACTTATATCGACCTGCTCAATGTCACCGTGCAAACCATTGCCAAAGGATTTGATCAATGACCACCGAGGTTTTTGTCCGCCCTGAATTGAGCGTGGACGACGTTACCGTGACCTACAATAACGGCCATACCGCGATCCACAACGCCAGCTTTACCCTGAGCGGTGGCGCCATCTGCGCGCTGGTTGGCGTCAACGGCAGCGGCAAGTCAACCCTGTTCAAAAGCATCATGGGGCTGGTCAAGCCCACCACCGGCCGCGTACAGCTCAACGAGCAGCCGGTCGGGCAGGCACTAAAGAAAAACGTCATCGCCTACGTACCGCAAACCGAAGAAGTTGACTGGAATTTCCCGGTGTTGGTGGAAGACGTGGTGATGATGGGCCGTTATGGCAAGATGAACTTCCTGCGCATTCCTTCAAAGGAAGACCGACTGCGGGTCGATAAAGCGCTGGAGCGTGTTGGCCTGAGCGAACTGCGCTCTCGCCAGATTGGGGAACTTTCCGGAGGCCAGAAAAAACGCGTCTTTCTGGCGCGCGCACTGGCGCAGCAAGGCACGGTTCTGCTGCTGGACGAACCCTTTACCGGCGTCGACGTCAAAACCGAGAATGCCATTATCGACCTGCTGCGTGCGCTGCGCGATGAAGGCCACCTGATCCTGGTCTCCACCCATAACCTGGGCAGCGTGCCGGAATTTTGCGATCGGGTGATCCTGATTAACCGCACGGTGCTGGCCGCAGGGCCGACCGAAACCACCTTTACCCAGAGCAACCTGGAACAGGCATTCGGCGGCGTACTGCGCCATATCAACCTGTCCGGCCCGGACCTGCACGACGACAACGATCCGCGCACCGTGACGGTGTTGACCGATGACGAGCGCCCGGCGGTGTTCTATGGCCATACCAAGAGCGATCCGCCTGCGCAGAGCCAGCCAAAGGAGAAACAACCCTGATGCTGGACATTCTGCTGCAACCCTTCAGTTACAACTACATGGTCAAAGCCATTTGGGTCAGTGCCATCGTTGGTGCCGCCTGCGCGTTTCTTTCCGCCTACCTGATGCTGAAAGGCTGGTCGCTGATGGGTGACGCACTGTCGCACTCGGTGGTGCCCGGTGTCGCCGGAGCCTATGCGCTGGGTCTGCCCTACGCCGCCGGGGCATTTTTCACCGGTATGCTGGCCGCGCTGGCCATGACGCTGGTACGCCACGTCACCCGCCTGCGTGAAGACGCGATTATCGGCTTTATCTTTTCCACCTTCTTTGCCGTCGGTCTGCTGATCGTTTCGCTCAACCCGACCTCGGTTAACGTGCAGTCGATTATCTTCGGCAATATTCTCGGCATCGCCGACGAAGACGTGTTGCAGGTCGAGATTATCATCGGCGTTTCACTGCTGATCCTGTGCCTGGTGTGGAAAGACCTGCTGGCGGTGTTCTTTGACGAAAACCACGCGGTGTCGATCGGCCTGTCGCCGCTGCGGTTGAAGATCCTGTTCTTCACCCTGCTCAGCGCCTGCACCGTGGCAGCATTACAAACCGTCGGCGCAATTTTGGTGATCGCCATGGTCATCACGCCGGGGGCAACCGCCTATCTGCTGACCGACCGCTTCAGTCGGCTGGTGATAATCGCTATCGTGATCGGCGCGCTGACCAGCGGTTTCGGTGCCTACCTGAGTTTCTTCCTCGATGGCGCGACCGGTGGGGTGATCGTGACCCTGCAGACGCTGGTGTTCCTGGCAGCCTTTTTCTTCGCCCCCAAACACGGTCTGCTGGCATCCAAACGCCGTGTGGCACGTGAACAGACCGGAGGCCACTGATGGAAACTCTGTATCAACTGCTCAGCGAACCCTTCGCCTACCCGTTTATGCAGCGGGCGATCCTGGCCGCTATCGTCACTGGCGTAGTGTGTGCGGTGCTGTCGTGTTATCTGGTACTCAAAGGCTGGTCGCTGATGGGAGATGCCATCTCGCATGCGGTGCTGCCCGGCATCGTGCTGGCGTTCGTACTCGGCATCCCGGTGGTGATCGGCGCGTTTTTCTCCGGTATTTTCTGTGCGGTCGCCACCGGTTACCTGAAGGAAAACAGCCGGGTGAAAGAGGATACGGTGATGGGCATCGTATTCTCCGGCATGTTCGCCTTCGGACTGGTGTTGTTCTCCCGCGTCGATACCGACCAGCACCTGAGCCACATTCTGTTCGGCAATATGCTGGGCATTACTGATGCCGAACTGAAGCAAACGCTGCTGATGGCCGGTATTACCCTGCTGGTGGTGCTGCTGAAACGCAAAGATTTAATGCTTTACTGTTTCGATCCCAACCATGCCAGGGTGATTGGCTTGCCGGTGAAACTTTTGCACTACGGGCTGCTGTGCCTGCTGGCGTTGACCATTGTCGCCTCGCTGCAGGCGGTCGGGGTGATCCTGGTGATTGCGATGCTGATCGCACCGGGCATTATTGCCTTTATGCTGTGCCGCAGCTTTGATCGCATGTTGATGGTCGCCACGGTGGTATCGGTATTCTCCTGCGTGCTTGGCACCTTGATCAGCTTCCACATCGACGGAGCCACTGGCCCCTGCATTGTGATCGTCCAGGCGATGCTGTTTGTGGTCGCCCTGCTCTACAGCAAATTTAGGCCGTTACAACGTCACGAAGAGGGCTTGCTCAACGCGAAGCCTTGAAACCGGCGGCGGTGCCCGATTAGCACCGCCGCCTGATTTTACTGCTGCTGGTAGATATCTGGCCGGACAATGTGCCAAACAAAGTCCTCGCGATTCACCGCTTCATAACCCACCTTCTGATACAGCCACGGCGCCGTGCCGGTCACCAACATAATTCGCCGCAACCGTTGCAACACCGGATGCTCCAGCGTGCAATCCATCAGCCAACGCGCCAGTCCCTGCCGCTGGTAATCCGGAGAGACAAACACATCACACAGGTAACCGAAGGTGGTGTAATCCGTGACCAGTCGCGCAAAACCAACCTGTTGTTGCTGGTGGTACAGGCCAAAACACAGGCTGTTGTCGATGGCCAACTGCACCGTCGCCAGCGAAATACCACTCGCCCAGGTCGAGGTGGTCAAAAAAGCGTGGGTAAAGGCGATATTTAATTCACTTTTATCGCTGTTGATCCGGTATTCACCGCGTTGCCACTGCTGGTTTTGCTCCATTAATTTCTCATCTCATTGATAATAAAAGACATCAGAAAAAAACCCTTTCGCCTCAGTCGTGGCTGGCCTGATAAACATCGCTCTCACGTCGGCAAGTTGCAACATGCACAGTGCTTAAATTAATCAATAGCGTATATACTTTGAGCAAACGCGGGTGGCGAGAAAATCGCCAGTTGTTGGTGCCAGCTGTGCGCCAGGTCGTGTTTTCTTCAGGCTAAAGACGCTAACCTAATGAATTCGCAGGCAACACAGAGGGGGTGTACCATGTGGCAAGCCGTTAGCCGTCTGTTAAGTGAACATCTTGGCAGCGCAGAAATCCGCGAAAGAACCGAACTGCCCGGGGGCGATATTCACCCGGCATGGCGTGTGAGTTACGGTGACAACCAGGTGTTTGTCAAATGCGATGCCCGTGAGCTGTTGCCCATCTTTACCGCCGAGGCCGACCAGTTGGAATTGCTCGCACGCAGTAAAACCGTGCGGGTGCCTCAGGTGTACGGCGTCGGCAGCGATCGCGACTACAGCTTCCTACTGCTGGAATACCAACCCCTGAAACCCTTTGACGCCCATGGCGCCTACTGTCTTGGCCAACAACTGGCCCATCTGCATCAATGGAGTGAACAACCACAGTTCGGTCTCGACTTCGACAACGATCTATCCACCACCCCGCAACCCAATGCCTGGCAGCGCCGCTGGTCAGAGTTTTTTGCCGAGCAGCGTATTGGCTGGCAGTTGCAGATGGCGGCGGAGAAAGGCATGACCTTCGGGGAGATTGATGAGATTGTTGACGCGGTTTATCTGCGCCTACAACACCATCAGCCGCAGCCTTCACTGCTGCATGGCGATTTGTGGCCGGCCAACTGCGCTCTAACCGCCAATGGCCCCTTACTGTTTGACCCGGCCTGTTATTGGGGAGACAGAGAGTGCGATCTGGCGATGCTGCCGCTGTATCCTGAGCTGCCGCCGCAGATTTATGATGGCTACCAGAGCGTCTGGCCCCTGGAGAGTGGGTTTATCGAACGTCAGCCGCTGTATCAGCTGTATTACCTGCTCAACCGCAGCAATCTGTTTGGCGGCCAGCATTTGGTCCGGGCCCAGCGCGCGGTAGAAATTCTTCTGCATCCCGAGTCCTGATAAAATAAAGGCGCTGAACCCAGCGCCTTTATTTTACTTTACCTGACCTCATCTCATCTCAGGCCGCGCTGGCCAGTTGACCGAGCAGCTTGATCACAAACCAGGCGATCACCGCAATCACCACCGGCAAAATGTACAGCGGGAAATATTGCAGCAAGATGGTGTGGCGCGGCAGCGTAATGCGTTCTTCCAACTGCGCACGGGTATGCCCTTCGCTGCCCTTGGCCTGCTCGAGGATCATCTGGTCCTCCAGGCCTTCGCGAATGAACTTCACCTGACGTGACATGCGCGCACCTGAAGCCTGCAGCGCCAGCCCGACAAAAATCAGAATATAGATAACGATAAACATAAAATTGGCGCCGCTGAACAAGCTTTTCTCTACGTCAGGCACCGGCGAGTTATACCAAAAGATATTCAGGAACGGCGTATTGAAGCGCACCATATCGACCATCACATGGACAAAATCCAGCATCACCGCATTAATCCCTTTGGTTTTTTCACTGTGCTGATAAACAAACATCAACATTGAGATCAGCGTCGACAGCAACGCAGGGATGAAAACCACCCAGCCAAGAATACGTTTGATAATGGCAATGCGCCCAGCCTGTTGATACGTCATGTGTTCCCCTTGTAAGCGACGTAACCGTAATGGGCTAAGTCTACCTGTAGTTACTGAAACTCGCCCACCGTTTTCTTCAGCCTTGCTGTGCTACAAGCGTAGCCGGGTTTATCCGAAATCAACAGCTTAACGGCGTCTGCGCGTTACCATTAAATAGTTATATAGTTAAATCAATCCGTTTAGACAGGGGCCACCATGATCCGGCTGATTATCTTCTTATTGGGCCCACAGGCACTGCACGGTCAGCGCCGCCTGCTGATGCTGTTCGGCTGGCTGTGGATCGCCGTTGGCGCTCTGATGCTGTTCGACATATTGCAGGATGGCCGCTCGGTATTGGCATTAGATGCATTGGCGGTCATGCTGGCGCTGGAGGGGCTGGTGGCAATCTCCGCCGCGCTGGTGATTGGCTCATCCGCCAGCCGGCCGGTGCTGCTGAAGGGGCTGGGCTTCTTGTTTATGGCCTTTTTGATACTGGACGTGCCAGCAGACGATAATATCGTCGCCACGCTGGTGTTTGGCAGCGCGCTGCTGCTGGACGGCGCAGTGCGTATCGCCTCCTCCACGGTGATCCAGCACAGTCGCTGGAAACCGGTAGCCTTGGCGGGCTGCGGCGAAATTCTGCTTTCGCTGATGATTTTTGTCGGCTGGCCGGCCCCCCACCGAATGACGGTGCCCTTTTGCCTCGGCGTGATGATCCTGCTTTCCGGCTGGGCGCTGCTGCGTATCGCCCGGCAGTTGGAGAGTTTTGCGCTGAATCAGATTCAGGCCCCGCCTGCGCCGCCGGTCAATGAAACCCTTCCACTCACCGTCTATGTCTGGACGCCGATCGGCTCGGCAAAAGACGCACGCCGCCGTTACATTGTCGATCGCTACATCGCCGCGGTGGATGGCGGTGGCAATATCTCCACCGGTCACGCCGCTTTGGCACTGGCACCCGATGTGTATATCAGCCACTACCCGCTTAACGATATCAGCCACTCGGCGCAGGATTTCCGCCAACTGCTGCATTCCGGCGAGCAGAACAACGTCAACGGGCGCTTTCTGCCCGGCCTGCAGCAAGAAGTTGCCGCCTGGTGCCCACCGGACAAAAAAATCCAGTTTCATCGCTATAACCCAACGGCACTGCGCACTTTCTGGCAACGCTATCAACAGGACAGTACCTACAACCTGACCCGGCGCAACTGTTCCACCACGGTTATTCGGGCGCTCGACAGCGCGCTGGAGGGCGTACTGGGCGATAAGCATCTGTGGCGTCGATTTCTGTTGCTGGTACTCGATCCCAACCTGTGGATGCTGGCGGTGCTGCGCAGCCGTGGTGAAAGCATGACCTGGACGCCGGGGCTGGTGCTGGATTATGCACGTATGTTGCAGCAGGTCACTGAACGCCAGCATCAACGCTGGTGGCTAAAACTGCGAGAAATGTGGCGTATCCTGCACTTTGGCAAAGCCTCACCACGCAGGCAAAAGTTTTAGTCTCGGCGTCGGCGATGCTAAAGTAGCGGGCACATTCACCGGCGTCGGCAGGAGTTAACCGCTAATGGCCTATTCGCAACGCATTGAAACCGCTATTTTTGATATGGACGGTTTATTGATCGATTCAGAACCCCTGTGGCTACAGGCGGAACTGGATATCTTTGGCGCACTGGGATTGGACCTGTCCGATCGCCACAAGCTACCGGATACTCTGGGTCTGCGCATCGATCTGGTGGTAAAAATGTGGTACCAGGCCATGCCGTGGCAAGGGGTTTCGCAGGAAGACGTCTCTGCGCGAATCATCGAACGCGCCATCGAGTTAGTCCGTGAGAAGCAGCCACTGCTGCCGGGTGTGCACCAGGCACTGGAGCTGTGCCGCAGCCTGGATCTGAATATCGGCCTGGCTTCCGCCTCGCCGCTGCACATGCAACAGCAGGTGCTGCAGATGTTTGGTCTCGAAGGTTATTTTGATCAACTGGTTTCCGCCGAGTACCTGCCCTACAGCAAGCCGCACCCGGAGGTGTATTTGATCGCCGCCGAACGCCTGGGTAGCGATCCGCTGCGTTGTATCACCCTGGAAGACTCGTTCAACGGCATGATTGCCACCAAGGCCGCCAGAATGCGTTCAATTGTTATCCCGGCGCACGAATATCGCGATGATCAGCGTTGGGCATTGGCCGACCATAAGCTCGAAACGTTGGAACAGCTTACCGCGGACCACCTGGCGTAATCTGCAAGGCATCGGTCTGCTCCCGGTGCCGTTATTCATCCCCGCTCAATCCCCTGCCACCGCCTAATTTCAAAATCTGGCGCTACACCACAAAATAAATAAAACCTTATTTCATTTATATTGAATTACCGTACCACGCTCTCTATGCTGGGGCAGTAAGAAAGCGCCGGGCGATCGGTACAGGTTGTTACTGCCACGCAGCCTAATCCGGTCGCCCGGCGTTTTCGTTCCATTCAATCCTCGCGTCAGTTCAAAAACGCACAACCCTTAACCCCTTAAGATAACAAGCCGTTGTAAAACGGGATAAAATAAACAATTGGTTACAGGGTAACTGCTTCCACCACTGGGAATTTTCCCATATACTGGATAAATTAACAGTTTATCAGTCGGAACAGCAGTATGACCGCGGAAGGACATCTTATTTTCTCTGTCGCTTGCGCGATTTTCGCCAAGAAGGCCGAGGTAACACCGGAGCTGGCTACCGGCGACTGGTGGCATATTATCCCCGCCGCGCTGCTGACCTCACTGCTGCCCGATATCGATCACCCCAAATCGGTGCTGGGTCAGCGCCTGCGCTGGATTGCCATCCCGATCTCGCGTGCCTTCGGCCACCGTGGTTTTACCCACAGCCTGCTGGCGATCGCCGGCGGCATGGCACTGTTCCAGCTTGACGTGCCGCGCAGTTGGCCGATCCCGCCCGACGTGTTGCACGCCATGATTATCGGTTACTTCAGCCACCTGCTGGCAGATATGCTCACTCCGGCCGGCGTCCCCTTACTTTGGCCCTGTCGCTGGCGTTTTCGCCTGCCGCTGCTCAACTCCCAAAAAGGCAATCAACTCGAGCGTGCCCTGTGCCTGTGTCTGGTGGCTTTCGCCATCTATTGGCAAGGGGGTTGCACCCTTCCAGTGCAGTCATATTTTGAACAAATAAAAAATATCAGACTGTGATCACAAAAAAACGGCCATTTAATCTTCACTCAGATGATTAATTAAACAAATCCGCGCACAAAGTTATATTAAATTCCATTTGGATATAAGTGAGCCGTTACGCAAACTGTTACGATATTTAGTATCGCTACGCCTTGGTGCATAGCCATTTTTATATAAGAAAAAATAATTGGAGACATTGGGGATGAATCTTCCGCTGGTTATTAACGTGGTGATTTTTGTCGCCCTCCTTTTGCTGTTGGCGCAAACCCGCCACAAGCAATGGAGCCTGGCGAAAAAAGTACTGGTTGGTCTGGTGATGGGTGTGGTGTTCGGTCTGGCACTGCAACTGGTTTACGGCTCGGACAACCCGGTACTGAAAGAATCCATCAGCTGGTTCAACATCGTCGGTAACGGCTATGTGCAACTGCTGCAAATGATTGTCATGCCGCTGGTCTTCGCCTCGATCCTGAGCGCGGTCGCCAAGCTGCATAACGCCTCTTCATTGGGCAAAATCAGCTTCCTGACTATTGGCACCCTGTTGTTCACCACATTGATCGCTGCACTGGTGGGCGTTCTGGTGACCAACCTGTTTGGCCTGACCGCAGAGGGTCTGGTGCAGGGCACGCAGGAAAGCGCGCGCATGGTGGCCATTCAGAGCAACTACGTCGGTAAAGTGGCTGATCTGACCGTACCGCAACTGGTACTGTCGTTCGTGCCGAAAAACCCGTTTGCCGATCTGACTGGCGCCAGCCCAACCTCGATCATTAGCGTGGTGATTTTTGCCGCCTTCCTGGGTGTGGCTTCGCTGCAGTTGCTGAAAGACGATAAAGAGAAAGGCCAGCGCGTACTGGTAGCCATCGACACCCTGCAAGCCTGGGTGATGAAGCTGGTGCGTCTGGTCATGAAACTGACTCCGTACGGCGTACTGGCGTTAATGACCAAAGTGGTGGCCGGTTCCAACATCCACGACATCGTTAAACTCGGTAGCTTTGTGGTGGCCTCTTATCTGGGTCTGGCCATTATGTTTGGCGTGCATGCGGTGCTATTGGCCTTCACCGGGGTTAACCCGGCGAAATTCTTCCGCAAAGTTTGGCCGGTGATCACCTTTGCCTTCACCAGCCGCTCCAGCGCTGCCAGCATCCCGCTGAATGTGGAAGCACAAACCCGTCGTCTGGGCATTCCGGAATCTATCGCCAGCTTCTCGGCGTCTTTCGGCGCGACTATCGGCCAGAATGGCTGTGCGGGCCTGTATCCGGCCATGTTGGCGGTGATGGTTGCCCCTACCGTCGGTATCAACCCGCTGGATCCGGTGTGGATCGCCACGCTGGTGGGTATCGTCACCATCAGCTCCGCCGGTGTTGCCGGCGTGGGTGGCGGCGCAACCTTCGCCGCGCTGATTGTGCTGCCTGCACTGGGCCTGCCAGTCACGCTGGTTGCCCTGTTGATTTCGGTTGAACCGCTGATCGACATGGGCCGTACCGCACTGAACGTCAGTGGCTCCATGACCGCCGGTACCGTGACCAGCCAGCTGATGAAGCAAACAGACAAGTCCATTATGGACAGTGAAGACGAAGTGGAACTGGCTCACCAGTAAATTTCGTCGGCAATAAAAAACCGGGGCAGCATTTGGCCCCGGTTTTTTTATGTCTGAGAAAAGGTTATGGTCGCTCGCCGGACGCCAGCCGCTGATTGATTTCATCAATCACCCCCGGCAGTTGCACCAGCGTATCAATCACATAGTGCGCCCCGGCGGCATACAGTTTGTCCGTCGCCAGCGCACGCCGCCGTTCAATCTCCGCGGTGCTCATTTGCTGGTATTCCTGCCAGGTAGCGCCAAATTCGTTGCCGGACAGCGCCAGCCCGATACTCCACATACCGGCATTCAGCCCTTCGCTAATGCCCGGCACCGCGTCATCCACTTTGACACAGTGCGCCACCGCATCAATACCCAGCGTAATCACGTTCTGCAACGCCATCCACGGGCCGGGACGGCCGCCCACGCTCAGGTCGTCGGTCGCCACCCAATGATCCGGCGCATAACCACGCAGCGCCGCGGCCGGTGCCAACACCTCCATCACCGCTCGTGGATACCCGGAACAGGAGCCTATCTTGATGCCCTGCTCGCGCAGCGCCACTATGACCGGTGGAACCCCTTCGATAGGCTCGGCGAAATCGACCACCTTGGCAATCTGCAACGGCATAAAAGCCTGGTATAGCGCATCGATATCCTGCCGATTCATCGAGCGGCCAAGCCGCTGCCGCCAACGCGCATCCACCTCTGGCAGCTTACCCAGCGCTTCGATATGCTGCCACTTACCCAATCCCATCGGAATGCGCGCCTCCGCCAGGCTAATGTCGATATCAAAGGCCTGCTTAAAGGCTTCAACAAAGATCTGCGTCGGCGCAAAGGAGCCAAAATCCACCGTGGTGCCGGCCCAATCGAGAATCACAGCTTTAATCTGATTCATGCTCATCCTTAAAGATCCCAATACATCGCCTGCCCGACCGCGGTCAGCAAGCCTTCGATATCCTGCTGAGAAATCTCGCCGATATTGCCAATGCGGAAGCAGTCACTCTGCGAGACTTTGCCTGGATAAATGACGAAGCCCTGCTGCTTCAGACGCTGATAAAACTCGGTAAAGCGGTAGGTTTCGGCCTTCGGCGAATAGAACGCGGTAATGATCGGCGAATGTAACTGGTCATCCAGCAAGGTTTCGAACCCCAGTTTGCGCATCCCTGCTACCAGACGTTGCTGGTTAGCGCGGTAACGGATGTTACGGGCATCAATTCCCCCTTCCTGCTCCAGTTCACGCAGCGCCTGCGCAAAGGCCAGCAAGGTGTGGGTCGGCGAGGTAAAACGCCATTTGCCGGCGTTATCTTCCATGCAGCGCCACTGGGCGTACAGGTCCAGCGAGAGCGAACGGGACCGTCCGGCGCACTTTTCCAGTTCGCTGCGGCGGGCAATCACAAAAGCGAAACCCGGCACGCCCTGAATGCATTTATTGGCAGAGCTGATCAGGTAATCAATGCCCAGCGCATCGACGTCCAACGGAATGCCACCGAAGCTGCTCATCGCATCCACGATCAGGGTTTTACCGTTACGCGCCGCCAGGCCCGAAACCCGCTCCAACGGATTGAGCATTCCGGTGGTGGTTTCGCAGTGCACCATGGCGATATGGCTAATTTGTGCATCGCCTTTCAGCACCGCTTCCATGGCCTCCACATCCGGCTCATTCACTTCACCACAGTCAAAAGCGTGGTGATTGAGGTCCATCAGCTTGGCCATCTCGACCATACGCGCACCGTAAGCGCCGTTATTGACGATCAGCAGCTTGTCCTGCGGCCCCATCACCGTGCCCAACACCGCCTCTACCGCAAAACTGCCGCTGCCCTGCAACAGCACCGAGGTATAACCCGTCGATTGAGTCGCCAGGGTCACCAACTTCTGACGGATACTCTGTACCACGCCCAGGTTGTAGTCTTCATCCCAGGTACAGCTATCGAACAGCATCGCCTCTTTCACCGTTTTTGAGGTGGTCAGCGGGCCGGGCGTTAACAGCAGGTAATTATGTTCAGACATTTCACTCACCCATTTGGTCTATACCAGATGGCGAGTATAGTGGCGGTAAATTTGCCTTCGGGTCAAACGGCAACCGCAGCTGAAACAAAAAATTCATCAGAGTGCCTCCGGGAAACCTCGGCCTTCAGGCCGGGGAGGAAAGGAGGCGGTTTTCGAGCTAACTTCTTTTTGTCTTTTCACGATGGCTCCTGTAATTTTGTACATATGAAACGCGCATACAAATACCGATTCTATCCAACAGCCGATCAGGTTGAGCTTTTGGCTCAAACGTTCGGCTGTGTGCGTTTTGTCTATAATTCAATCCTTCGCTGGCGTACTGATGCTTACTATGAGCGCCAGGAGAAGATCGGCTATCTGCAAGCTAATGCGCGGTTAACCGCGCTTAAAAAAGAGCCTGAATGCGCATGGCTCAATGACGTTTCCTGTGTCCCCTTGCAACAATCGCTACGCCACCAACAGACGGCCTTTTCTCACTTTTTTGCAGGTCGGGCTAAATATCCAGCATTCAAAAGCAAACGCCACAAACAGGTCGCTGAATTGACCGCCAGCGCGTTTAAATATCGTGATGGCAAGCTGCATATGGCTAAG